>Ga0247814_10000214_pt1 | contig 52657 bp, 58 predicted proteins | sample UWRJL179409R1_FD_179947 | JGI IMG/M metagenome (GOLD analysis project Ga0247814, IMG submission 179947) | Plant litter microbial communities from Arlington Agricultural Research Station in Wisconsin, United States - UWRJ-L179-409R-1 | ecosystem: Environmental > Terrestrial > Plant litter >... | reverse complement strand
GCACTCCATATTTAATTTATCGGTCGTGACGCTTTACTAGAACATTTCCGGGTGGGTTAAAGGGTGAATTGGTGCCAGGTGATGCCCACCCTTACCTGGTACCTAGAAATTATATTGAAAAACCCCCGCTCATTACGAGCGGGGGTTTTGTAGTTTTGAATGGAATGGGATGGACTTGTTATCGCACCTTTGCGATCAGCTCGAGGATTTCCTCCAGCCGGTACGCCGGCAGCTTGTTGAGCGCAGCGATGGTGAGTAGCTGGACGGTGGTCTGGGTTCGCGACCCGGGTGTGGGGCTGAGCAGGTAGCCCCGCCCTTCTTTGTCGACGTAGACCTCTTTCTTCGGGTTGTCCCGGAAAGAGCCAACCCGCCAACCGAGTTTGCTTTCGCACTTCTCCTTCATGCGGGGCTTCGGGCTTCCGCCTTCTACCTCGGCTTCGATGACGAACTTCATTTCGGTGAAGTTGCAGATTTTAATCGTACTTCGATTGTTCGAGAGTTGACGAGCGGCAAATGCCTTGATTTCGTCGTTGACCGTACTTGCCAGAACTCGCACATCGGGCGAGTCGGTCTTGCGGGCATCCTTTACAGCGTGCATTAGTATCTCCATTGATTTTTCAAACTACCGTAACGGGAGTCTGATGCGGGGTGGCCGACTCGACCGAAAACTAAAAATAGTATGCACTCAACCCTTCAATATGGCAAGCTTAAGCGTCAAGTTTTTGGCTGAGCGGTTCGAGGCTACCTTTTACAAAGGCGCTAATAAGTGGTGTAATTTTTGCCTCAACTAGCTCGTCAAGTTGCTTCGCTTCTTCGGCTGAAAACGCGCTCAATACGAAATCGGCATCGTCCATAAGGTCGCGGCGTTCGTTCCAGATGCCAATGCGGATACGCGCGTAGTCTTGCCCTAGGTGGGCGTTAAGGCTTTTGATACCGTTGTTACCGGCGTCACTCCCCTTTTGGCGTACGCGAATCGTACCGAAGGGTAACGCAAGCTCATCATGAATGACGAGAACGTCTTCAGAAGGAGTTAACTTGTAGAAATCAACTAACGCTCGGGCAACTTGGCCGGTCTCGTTGTAAAAAGATAACGGCTTTACGAGAAGCACTTTTTCGCCTTCTACGCTTATTTCTGCAATATCAGCACGGAACTTGTCTTGAGTACGCCATGGAGCACCTTCGGCCTCTGCTAAAGCGTCAAGCGCAATAAAGCCAGTATTGTGGCGAGTGCGGGCATATTGCCGGCCTGGGTTTCCTTGAGCGAAAAGTATCTTCATATCTGCTGTCTATTGTACCGTATTGAAATTTCATTGTAATTATGCTATAATATAAGTAAGTTTTGTCTAGAAATAGTAAACCTCGAACCTTTAAGAACGGAATTTAATGGAAACTAGTGTGTCACCGTGGGAAGTGATCTTGTTCGCAGGATTGTTCTACGGTACCGTCGCTGTACTACTCGCAGCATTGGGATACATGCACATGCTGAACAAGCGTGAAATGTTATCTGAGTGCGGACGAGGGATGCATGTCGACACTTTCGCCAAGAACACGCTCATTCAAAGGGGTGCTATGGGCTCAAGTAGTCCATATGCCGCGACGTTCCTTGTTTGGACGTTGTGGATCGTGGTGTTTGTGATTGATCGCAACTCGACTGCGAGCCTCGTTCTTCTGATTGGAGCAGTTGTTGCGTTGCTTGGGTGTATTGGCCTTTTCGTCAAGATGCTCTTCAATATGGCACACTTCAACAAGTCGCACTCTGGTGCAAAGCGTCAGTCCTCTGAACCTCAACCGAAGTAGATTGGAGATCCAATGCATACGATACTCGTAGTAATTTTGGTCGTACTGACTGTGGCGACGCTTGCCGTACTTTGGGCTCGTGGAAGGCTGCAGCAGTATGAAGTAGAAAGCCCCGAAGCAGCACTCGTGCGCTACTATGGCTACGGCCTGCTGTTCGCGACTGTGATAACCGGGGTGTACATCTTCGGAATCGCGGAGTACTCGCGGACAGAATCACCAGCGATTCCCTGGCTTGCCGCCGTGGGATTCCTGGCTACGACCATCGTGGGCATCTTGATGTTCTTCTGGTGGCGCGACTGGTACGCAGCACTTGCACAAAGCAAGCGCGACCGTGCGTATCGCCGCCAGCAAAATAAGATGGTTCCCTAACCTCCGTTTGCCATAAAGCTTCTGAGGCCCCTCTCTTTCGAGATGGGGCCTCAGGGCTGAACTACAATTTGAAAGAAATTATTTGCCGTATTTGAACGGTTTTTTTGTACCCTTTGAGGCTTTGGTAAGGGCTTTTGCTTTGTAGTTTGGCTTCACTTGTGGCTTGCTCGCTTTGGCGACGCCAACAGGTTTCACTTCAGCCTTAGGAGTCACTACCTTTGGTTTCACTTCAGCTTTTACTACTTCAGTTTTTACTGTTTCAATATCAGCTTCACCTTCGGCTACTACTGGGTTTGCAAGTGCTTGGGCTGCAGCTTTTTCGTCAGCTTCAGCACGTTCGCGGTTTGCTTTAATTTGTTTCTCGTCGCGGAAACTAAAACGAATAGCAGTACCAGCAAAGTCATTCTCTTCACGCATAATACGCTCGAGGTGACGTTTGTAACTCCAGTGAATAAACTTCAAGTTGCTTCCGTAAATAACAAACCATGGAGGTGATGTATCGGTTTGCACCATGTAACGAAGTTTCGGGTGAGTGTTTTTAAGGCCTGCAGGCGGGTGGCGTGAAACAACGTTTTGGAGCATGTCGTTCAATTTACGAGTTTTTACTTCTTGGTGGCGACGGACGTCGATCTCAAGGATAAGGTCGAATAGTTTTGAAACGTTTTGACCGGTAACGCTACTAGTAAAGATAAGCGGTGCCCATGGAACGAACTTAAAGTTAGCGGCAATCTTTGGTGCAAGCGCATCACGAGTAAAGGCATCTTTTTCTTCAACGCTGTCCCATTTAGAAACAACGATAACGAGGCCCTTGCCTGCTTCATCAATAATACCGGCAAGACGTTGGTCAAGCTGAGTGTTGATTTCGTTTACATCCATAAGGAGGAAACAAATATCGCTTTCTTCAATTGCTTGGAGGCTACGAAGTACAGAGAACTTTTCAATTCCTACTTCTTGCTTACCAGGTTTACGCATACCAGCGGTGTCGAGCAATTCAATGCTTTGTGACTTATATTTCACACGTACACGGTTAATATCGCGAGTAGTACCAGCGATATTTGCTACAAGTGCTTGTTGCTTGCCTGCAAGGGTGTTGAACAGGTTGCTCTTGCCTACGTTTGGACGGCCAATAAGTGATACAACGATAGTATCTGGGTCGTCACGCTCGGTCATTGCAGGAATCATGTCAGTAACAGTGTCGAGTGTTTCGAGTACACCAGTACCGTGTTCAGCACTTGTACGGATGATGTTACGGATACCTAGGCGAAGGTATTCATCGTTTGGAAGTGCGCCGGCAAGGTCGGTTTTGTTAATCAGAAGAATAACTGGTTTTTTGCTTTTGAGGGCTTTCTTTGCAACGATACGGTCTTCGTCGCTGGCATATTGAGTACCATCAACCATCACGAGGATAACGTCAGCAGCATCAGCAGCTTCGGTAATTTGCTCTTGAATAGACGCTTCGAAATCATCATTAGGGTCTTTTAGACCGGCAGTATCAACCATCCAGAAGGTGTGGTCGAGGTGGCTTACTTTGCCAAGAACGTTGTCGCGAGTTGTTCCCGCTTCGCGTGCAACGATAGCTTGTTTACTTTTTACAAAACGATTAAAAAGCGAACTCTTTCCGACGTTCGCTTGACCGATAATCGCAACTGTTGGAAGTCTTGAAGCCATAACAGAGGTAATTGTAGCATAATTTCGGGCTTAACGCTAGCATAAGCGCCACGGTCCGCTATATTATTTGCTGGTTTCTTTGAAATCACCCGGCTTAAGGTCATCGAGTGTGTAAGTGCCGAAGCTAATACGGTGCAAGTTTGTCACTGTATAACCAAGGCTGCCGAACGTACGACGAATTTGGCGGTTGCGGCCTTCGTGCATAGTAACAAGCCAATTTTTGGCATTATCGCGCTTCTCGAGGCTGAGTTTACTTGGTCCATCTTCGAGTGTGACGCCAAAGTCGCTAATCATCTGTTGGTGAAGGGGTTGCAGGTCAGTATCGAGGGATACTTCGTAGGTTTTTACCTTATAAAATTTCGGGTGGGTCATGTTGTAGGCAAAGTCACCATCATCAGTTAAAAGTAGGAGCCCGCTACTATCTTTATCAAGTCGGCCAACTGGTTTTAAGTTGTGATACTTTTCAGGTAATAATGCATATAAAGTTGGTGCATCCCCTACTTGCCTTCGTGATGAAACATAGCCAATTGGCTTGTTGAGTACTACGTAGGTATACGCCATGCGTTTTTCGAATGATTTACCTTTAAAAGTAATAGTGTCGCCTTCTTCGAAGCGGCCACCTAAAATAGCAGCAACGCCGTTCACTTTTACATGACCAGCGGCAATACTGTTGTCAGCCTCGCGCCGAGAGACGCCAAGTTGAAATGCTAGATATTTATTAAGACGTTCACTCACTGGTACTAGTATAACAGTTAAACTGTCGGAGGTGTAGGTGGCGTAGTGCCGTTAAGTGCTTGTTGCATTTGGCCAGCAAGGTCAAGTGGTGCTGCAGGAGCTGACGTGTCAGTAAGAGGAGCTATAACTCGTTCGCCCAGTGAAGCTGGTGCTGGTGAAGAAAATGGCGCAGTTGGTTGTGGCATTGGTGTTGGTACTGGCGCAGGTGCGGCAAATTGCACTGGCTGAGGTACAGGAGCTGCGGGAACTTCAGCGTATACCGGTGCAGTTGGCAACGGTTGGTAGACTGGTTCTACGGGTGCAGGTGCTTGTTGAACAGGTTGAGGTGCAAATGCGGGCAATGGCTCAGCGCTAACGACAGGAGCTGGTGCTGGAAGCGGTGCAGCTTCGTAAGCTGGGGCTGCTTGGGCAACTGGAGCTGCTGGCACTTCAAACGGTGAAGGTGCTGCAGGAAGTGGCTCTGCGGGTGCAGGTGTGAATGCTATAGGCTGGGCAGGTTCAGCAACTGGTGCTGGAGCGGCAGGTGCTGCTGGGAATGCAGGTGCAGCGGTTGCAGCGACACCATCAGCTAGAACATCGTGAACAGTACGAACAACGTCTTCAATACCAACTTGAGATTTTACAAGATAACGGTCAGCGCCAAGGGCTTCGCCACGAGCACGTTGGTCTTCGCTTGAAAGCGCGGTCATCATAATAACTTTAACGTCTTTTGTTTCTGTTGTACTGCGAAGAATATCGAGCATGTCGAAGCCGCTAATTTTTGGCATCATGACGTCGCTTACGATAAGGTCAGGACGTTCTTTAATTGCCATTGCAAGTGCTTCTTCGCCGTCGCCAGCAGATACGATTTCGTAGCCTTCAGCCTGTAAACGAACGCCATAAATTTCGCGTAAACTTTTGTCATCTTCAACTAGTAGGATTTTTGCCATAATTACCTTTATTCTACTTAATATCTATGGAAAATACCATAGTGCTTATGTTTATTGTCATCTTCCTGATTCTCCTCTTTGTTGTTGAGATAAGGCTTCGAGTTGTTTCACCCGTTCGTTAATTTGTTCGCGGGTTAACGATTCGCCTCTTGGAACAGTAGTGGCAGGACGGGCGCCGGATGGTGCGGGCGCGGCTTGCGGAGGCGCTACAGGCATTGCGGCTGGTGCTGCAATTGGGGCAACTTGCGGAGGTTGAGCAAAGGTTGGAACAGGTGCAGGTGCTTGCTGTGGTGCCTGTGTAGGCGCCGGGGCAGCTACGGGCGCTGGAGGAGCTGCGTAAGGAACCGGTACGGCATTTGAGGCTGGTATTTGATCAAGTGTAGTTATTGGTGCTGCTGGTTGGACTGCTTGTTGTTGAGCGGCCCTTGCTTGCTGTTCTTGTTGGAGGTGTTCAGCTTCTTGAGTATCGACACGAGGAAGTTGGAAGAAGAAGGTACTTCCCTGCCCAAATATACTTTCTACCCACACGCGACCTTGCATGTTTTCAGTAAGGCGACGTACAAGGTATAGCCCAAGCCCAGTGCCGCCAATTTCCTGGCGGTCCATATTACTGACGCGGTAGAACTTTTGGAACAAGTGAGGAATATCTTCAGGTGGAATACCAAGCCCGGAATCTTTAATACTGACAATTACTTTGTCCTCATCGCCATTAATATCTACCACTACTTCGCCTTGAGGTGTGTACTTAATAGCGTTTTCAATGAGGTTATCGAGGATTTCGCGAATGTGGTCATTGTCTTGGTTAACGTAATACACTGGCATGATTTTCTTCTGTGAACTATTCGCCGAAGCAGTGTTTGCGGCGCTATATACAAGCCGCAGGCCTTTCGTGGTCGCCTTTTCGGTAAGCCCCTGTACGATAGTTTCAGTTAAATTACCAAGGTCAACGACTTTTGGTACGTTAGTTAAACGGCCGTCATCAGTTTTAGAGACATCTAGTAAGTCTTGGAATAAGTGGCCAAGGTGCTGTGCGGCCTCGTGGGCTTTCATAATGAAGTCTTTTGCGCGCACATCAACACTGGCAGTGTTTGGGTTGATAGCGAGGCCTAGGTAGCCTTCAATGGCAGCAACCGGTGTACGCATTTCGTGGCTAGCGGTGCTAATAAATTCGGCCTGTTCGCGTTCTTCGGCACGTTCGTTTGTAATGTCACGGAACACAATAATTGCCCCGGAACCGGCATCGCCAATTGGGGTAACAACAACTGAGACTGATATCTTCTTGCCACTGCTGGTCAGGGCAATCAAGTGGTTGGCACGTGATTGTTGGTTAGTGTTGAGCACTTGTTCGATTGGGTCAACCGATGGGTCAAGCTCATGGCCATTTTCATCTTCTAGTTTCAAAATAGATTTATAACTCAGCTTCAACGCGTCTTGCTTGCCCCAGCCTAAAATAACTTGCGCTGCAGGGTTGATAAGTTGGATGGTGGCTGTTGAATCGATTGCGATAACCCCGTCACCAATCGCGTTAATAACAATTTCAGATTTAGAGGCAACTTCTGAAAGCTGGTTCGCAAGGTTTTTAACGTTCTTTGTTGAATCATCAATTTCACCTTGTTCGCGCCATACAATAACGCCGGTAACGAGCGGTAAAATACTTCCTATGGCAATGATTGTCATAGTCTCGAAATCTAAAGAACCAGACAGGTACGCCCCACCGATGAAACAAGCGATGATAATGGTCATAAATACCCAGCCGTATGCACCAAATAGTGCAGCAAAGAGTGACAAGAACGCCCATAGAATTAAGTACGGTGAGGTAATGCCATCTGTTTGGGCAATTTGCCATCCAAGTGCCAGGGTGAGCAGTACGAATACACCAAAGCTATAGCCGAAGCCTGAAAGCTTTTTCTCGATAAAAATAAACACTAGGCTTGCTATAGAAACCACTGCGGCTAGAAGCGCCGTAACGGTATTTACCTGCAGCATTTCACGAACGCTGTACACTCCAAGGTAATCAAGCCCGTAAATAGTTACGAGCGAAAACGCGATAAGAAAAATTGCCATGTACAGACGACGATGCCAGATATGGGATAGTCGGAGCGGAGTCATTATTAAGTGTTGCCTACCCTTTTAAATACTTATGGTTAGTATGAAGTATTTAAGGCGAGATTACAACACTCCAGCGGGGCTTCGATTAAACGTAAAATTGAATAAGAATTGTCATGGTGATGACAAAGCCGGCGAAGTAATTGAGTTTCAAAAAACGCTTCCAAGCTTTGTTTACGTTCGCTGAGGTTTTGTCGGTAACTTTAAGGTACGGATAGACGTTAAAGCAGTACAAAACACCAACGACTGCAACGGCGATGTAGGCATCTCCTTGCAGCAGAACGGTGATTGCCGCTATGTAATACATTGTGTAGGCAATTAATATTGTTGGCCGTGCACCAAAGAAAGTTGCGATTGAGGCGATGCCACCCTTTTTGTCTGGCACGATGTCTTGCACGGCGCCAAATGCGTGTGAGGCCATTCCCCAGATGAAGAAGGCTACCACAAAACCCCAGGCGTTAGCCGGGAAGTTGTGGAGGGATAAAGCAAACAGTAACGGCCCAACAAAGTGAAGGCTGCTCGTCGCAGAATCAAGAATTGGTTTTTCTTTGAAGCGGAGGCCTTTGAGTGAATATGCAACAACTGAGAATGCGACGATAACTAACGTTAGACGGGCTGCCCAGTCGCCGGCAATGAGGAGATATAGCAAGAATGGTGCGTTTGTAAGAATTGCCGCCTTGACGACAGTTGGATGGAAGGCGCGTTCTTCTCGCATGCCCTCTACCCCACCCTTACGTGGGTTTTTAATATCCGATTCGTAATCGAACACATCATTAATTCCGTACATCAATAAGTTGTATGGTCCTAGGAAATACAGCGTTCCTAAAATAAATGGTAGGTCGATGTTGCCGCCTGTTAACAAATACCCTACCGCAAATGGATAAGCAGTATTCGGCCACGAAATGGGACGCGAAATCCAGAATAGTTTTTTAAGAGTTAAGAAGAATTTCATTATTTGTTCCTGCTTTCTTTTTTAGGCTCAAATAAATTCCATAATGTCGGCACGATGATAATAGCAAGAATTGCGTAGAAGAAATCTTCAATTGGCGCGAGGCCGACGTACAGTCCGAGGATTTTATCGGTATCGTACGCAACAATTTTCGCCCAGATGATAATACTATCAAACACGGCCGTGAGAACGACAAGGACAGCAAGAGTAATCCACCAATTTTTCGTTGGCTTAACGAGGTGTTGTAGGAATAGTACTCCTACGCACACCAGGAAGAAAATATTCATCATTAAGTACGTTGACGCCATAGCTGGACTCCGTGATACACAATTAGTGTGCTGTAAGTTAGTAGGAACAGGAAAACAATCTCTTCAATAGGAAATTCTGGGGCAAGCCGAAATGGCAATGAGTAGTCGCTGCCGCCATGGAAGAATACGCCAACGTAAATGCCGAAGAAGTCCCAAAGAATAAATACGAGTACCGCGACAAGAAGCGTCAATGCTGTCCGCTTGCCGTCATGCCAAAAAGCTAATTTCCAGCGACGGTCAATAAGCAGTAATCCAGAGATTCCAATAAGCAACCCAATTAAGTAAAACCATTGCATTACAAACGCTCCTTAATAGGTTCTATGCTTTGCACTCGCCCACCGCGCTTAATTCCTGCAAGTCGTTTGTAGATAAGCTCTGCGCTAATAAGGCACATCGGTACGCCAATGCCCGGTACGGTACCGCTTCCAACGTAGTATAAGTTTGTCACTTTTTTACTTTTGTTTGGTGTGCGGAAAAAGGCACTTTGCGATAACTTGTGTGAAGGGCCGAGCATTGATGATTGCCACGAGTTGTATTTGGTTTTGAAATCGTTTGGTCCAAATGAGGTTTGGCTAACAATACGACTTTCTAAATCAACGCCAGTCATAACTTTAATTTGGTTCAAGTAGTGAACGGTTAATTCTTTGGTCTCTTTTGCAGTGAGTGTAATTCCTGCAGGCAATGGAACTAACACGAAAATATTTTCATGACCTTTTGGTGCGGTGCTGGCGTCGGTGTGGCTGGTCTTCGAAATATACAGTGATGCTTTTTCAGGTGTCGTTTTCGTTTTGTAAATGGCATCGAAATTTGTCTTCCAATCTTCAACGAATAGAAGCGTGTGGTGTTCGAATTCTGGTACTTTGCCTTTTATACCAAGGTATAAAAGCAGCGCACTTGGGCTTGCCTCCTGTTTACCCCAGTACTTTTCAGGATAGGTTTGGTTTTCGGCGTTCAGTAGTTTTGTTTCAGTGAAGTGCAGGTCGGCGTTTGAAATAATAATTTCAGCTTCAATTTTTGGCCCTAATTCAAGCTCGATACCGCTGGCTGTGCCGTTAGAAACGACAATGCGCTTTACACCCTTTTTGTAGTGGTAGTGGACGCCAAAAGATTCACCAAGTTTTACGAGCTGTTCAACAACGGCGTACATAGTGCCACGTGGGTAAAATACGCCTTCTTTGAAATCGAGGGCGCTCATTAAGCTGTACAACGCCGGCGCGTTAAATGGTGAGGTACCTAAGAACACCATCGGGTACTCGAGGATTTGTTTTAGCCGTTGGTTTGTAACGAAACGTTTTACGTAACTATCAATTGAGGTCGTTGCGAGTGCTACCATTTTGCCGGCGCGTTTTGTAATATCTGGGTGAAGAAAATCAGCAGCGCTGGTGAAGTTGCTGTAGAGAAAATGCTTCAAAGACAGTTGGTACGTTTCATCGCTTTTTTCAACATACTTTTTCAATGATTCCCCTGCCCCAGGTTCGATAGCTTCGAATGTCTCGACATCTTTTTCTAAATCACCGGTAATGGTGACATCGTCGTTATTCTCGAAGAATACTTTGTATGCAGGTTTGAGTTGTACAAGATCTAATTCTTTATCAACGCTGGTTCCGAGGAGTTCAAAGTAGTGCGCAAAAACATCAGGCATTAAATACCAAGATGGTCCAGTGTCGAAGGTAAAGCCGTCTTTCTTGAATTGACCGGCGCGACCACCAGGCCCAGCTTCTTTTTCGTAAACGTGTACTTCGTGGCCAGCTTTCGCAAGTAAGTTTGCCGTTGCAAGGCCGCCGATGCCAGCGCCGATGATAATAATTTTAGACATTACAGCGCACCTTTTTTCAAACGAGTTTTAATGAGTAGCTGTAATTTCTTCGCATTGTTTACTCGAACTCGACCGGCTTTAATTGTATCGGCTGGCGTTTGTTCCAGCTTATTAAGGAGCTCGGAATAGTACGCGAAACTGAGTGCGACTGCAGCGCGAGCACTTGTCGGCAATTTGGTGATAGCAGCTTGGGCTTTTGTGAAATCTTTTTTAATATCTTTTACGATGACTGCTTTTTGCTTGTCGTCGAATGTGTCGAAAGCAACACCTGGGAAGTATACCCGGCCAAGCTCGTCGTAATCTGCTTTCATGTCGCGAAGGAAGTTTACTTTTTGATACGCAGAACCTAAAGCTTTTGCGCCACCCTCAAGTTTGATGTATTGCGCTTCATCATTACAAAAAACCTTCAAACACATAAGGCCAATGACTTCTGCAGAGCCATAAATATATGTTTCGTAGAGCTTGGAGGTGTATGTTTTAGGTTCGATATCCATTTGCATGCTTTTAAAGAATGGCGTTATTAAATTGCGGCCAATAGCGAAGCGTCGCGCAGTTGTAATGAAGGCGTGCACTAATGGGTTGGGGCTGAAGCCAGTTTTGAGTGCCTGCAAAGTGTGTGCTTCAAGCTCTTTAATGATCTCAAGCTTGTCATTACCTGAGTAAGTATCAACTACCTCGTCGGCAACACGAACTAAACCATAAATTGCATAAATATGGTCACGAATATCACCGCCAAAAAGTTGACTGCTTTTACTGAATGACGTCGAGTAATCAAGTGTAACGGTGCGAGCTAATTTGTAGCTCGTTTTAGTGTAGAGCTCCATTACATTTCCCTATTCAGACTTTGAGCGATAAGGTCCAGGTATAATTTCTTTGCTTCGTCAGAAAGTGAGAGGCTGTTTACCTTTTCAACCGCGAATACACGCTTTTCTTCGATGAGTTGCTCGACAGCGCTTCGAGCACCGGTTTCAGTGAGCAAGGTTCGGACGGTCGCGAGCTCTTCGTCGCTGGCATCGTTTCGGTGGAAGATAGCAAACAATTCTTGTGATTGTGCGTGGGTTGCGAGTTGCTCGAACTTCTCAATTAAGTAGGTGCGCTTGCCTTCGCGAATATCGCTCGCGTTACTCTTGCCTGTATTTGCTGGGTTGCCGAACACGCCAATAAGGTCGTCGCGAAGTTGGTAACCAATGCCAATAACAACTGAAAGTTCTTTAAGAACGTTGATATCGTTTTCTGGAGCCTGTGCTAACATTGCGCCAGTTGTGAGCGGGCCAACGAATGAGTAGCTGGCGGTTTTATACTTCGCAATAGTATCAAGGTTGATAGAATCTTTTGGCAAGAACGCTACTTCGACGTCAAGCAGTTCGCCGCCGATGACTTCGAAAATTTCTTTGTTAAGAATTGCTTCGGCTTGGTCAATTAACTCAGCGGGACGGTTGATTTTTCGAATCAACATGTGAGCGTCGGCAATAAGTGCGTCACCTGCAAGCAGCGCAGCGCTGAGTGACATATGTGCAAGTTCTGCTTTGTCGTCAAAGAACTGGCCGTAGTATTCCTCATATTGGCCGCTGACGTTCTTTACACCGTAACGAATTGAATCGCGGTCAATAATATCATCGTGAATTAACATCGCTGAGTGAATTAGTTCGTGCGCTACTGCCGCTGGCAATATATCACTCAAGGTGCCTTCAGGGTTGTAGGCTTGATAGGTTGCAAGAAGCATGTACGGTCGCAAGCGTTTGCCGCCTGCAAGAATTAACTGCTCGATAGATTGCCACAATCGCACGTATGAAGGCCCGAGTTCCATTGCTTCGGCCGAACGATATTGGAAAAAACTTTTGATGTATTCATCGACAAGTTGTTTTGCCACTGCTGTATCTAGGGTTTTCGAGACAGTTTGCATACTCCCCCTACTATAACAGATTGAAAAAGGTTAACTATCTATAAACTTTACGTATTCTTTATTCACGATAGTTTCGAGAATTCGCCACTGCTTATCGGCTTCATCTTCGATATAAAATTCACCCGTGTCAGATTCGCCAACGCTCTCGAGGGCGTTGAATTCAAAGTTAATATCTTCCATGGTGTAGTCGAATTTTACATTTAATTTTGCTTTGTTGGAGTTGAGAAAAACGAAATTTGCGAGCTTCTTTTCGAGGTGGCGATGGTTCTTTCGGAATGCTAAGCTCGACAGCCAAAAAAGATAGAGGTCTTTGGTTGTTTCAATGGGCAGTAATTTTTCGAGCTTGATAAAGTGCATACTTCTATTATAGAAAATTTAAGTCTTTTAATGAATACGTCTGGGCTATATAAAGGAAAAACCCCGACCAAATGGCCGGGGTGAATCCTTATAGCGGTGAAATACTTAGGGGATGACGCCAGAGCCCTACATGAACAGCATACCTTGGAAAAGTGCATCTTCCTCGGTGAGCTTTGCGCGGTGAAGCGCTTCTATCGTAAACCTTTCTTGAGTTAATGCGTTCACCTTTCGGTTGCTGTCACTCAAGATTGTCTTGATAAGCTGTTCTCGTTCTGCTGCGATTGCAACGATGCGGTGGTGGTTGCCACCAGCTTCGTCTATGCGCACGTTTGCTGTATCGCGAGCTTCATCTATCAGACGTCGGGTCGTAAGCCGTTCTTCGTCAAGTGCTTCACGCATGCGCTGTTGTTCTGCCGACAGTTCGTCGAAGATGCGCTGGCGATTCGCTTGATGCTCCGCTATTGCCTGTTCAGTTTCACGCTTCCTACGAGCTGAATCTTGCACTAGCTTGCTCACCCAGTCCGGAGGAGTTGCGGAGTGAGGCTCGTGTCGGTGCGGCTGTTCAGGCCTAGTAGATGCAGTGAAGCGCGGGAAGCTTGTGGGCTTGAAAACGGTGGTTCGCGTGAGCGAATCGTAGGCTTGCTGAATGGCGTCAAACTTCGCACTCGCCTCAGGCGAGCTATTGTAGTCGGGGTGCCACTCGCGCACCAGGGTGCGGTACGCTTTTTTGATTTCGTCTTGGGTGGCAGTAACTGCAACACCAAGGGTGCTATAAGGATCCATTTGAAACCCTCGCTTTCTTAGATAAGATGGACGGGCAACAAATTAGGTGTATTATAACACGATTAAGCTAAAAAAGCAACTATTCGTCTTTGCAGGCAGCGACTATCGACTGCCCTATTTCAATAGAAACCATTGTCTGTGCGGTGTATAGCATAACGCCGCGATGAGTACGGGCGCGGAATCGTTTCGTGAAGTATAAATCATCATCTGATTTAACAATTTCCTGTGCAAACATTTCAACCATTCGGTAGCTCGCATCAACAAACGGATATTTTTGACGGATGATAGTAACAATTTCGTTCAGGCTAATAAACGACTTGTCGCCAACGCGTAACCCCTGGCCTGTGTGAACGGCGTTCGGGAGTTGGGCAAGGTAATCTTGAATTTGTTCTTCGTCGTAAGCTTCGATAGCTTCATGGTGGCGACGAACCATGCGAATTTCAATATCTTGGTTTTTCTTAAGGTGGTCCAGGGCGAAGCTATCAACGTTAAGGCGCGTGAATAAACGGCCAGCCGACGCGAAGGTACGAATTTTCCCATCTTGTTTAATTGATGCTTGGCCACGGGTTAAGTGCGGGAGTGTTTCAAGCAGTTCGTTATAGAGCGTGTAATTGTTAACAATAGTTTCAACGGCACCGTATTGTTTGAACATCTTGTCGATGAGCTGCTTGGTTGGCTCTGTAAAAGCCGGGTCGATAGCGCCAATAGCTGAACCGTTCACAATTGTTTTAAGAGTGAAGATGTCGGCCATTGAAACTTGCGGTGCGGTATTCGCAGCAATGGTATCAACGATATCGATTGCGATAGCTGGGCGGTTATCAGCTTTATTGCGCAAGATGCGGCCGGTGCGTTGGCGCGCGGCAACAAGTGAGCGAGTTGGACGGGCGTTAATAATAACGTTGGCGCGCTGGCTGTCCCAGCCTTCAGTAAGGACGTCGATATAGGTTAACGCGTCAATCTCCCCTTTTTCGAGTTCAGCGTAAATTTTCTGACGAGTTGCTGCTGAAATAGAACTGGTAATAGCACTCACACGGATAGGCCGAGGAATGCCGTTCTCGTCATCAATGTATTGTTCGGAAAGTAAGTCGGCAACTAAGTGCGGGTGTGTCATGGTGTCACCTGGAATACAGGCAATAATTGGCGTGTTGCCTGCTTGAATGAGTTGGGTTGCGATTGAAACGACCATACGGTTGCGGGCTGGATTGTGAATTAATTGTTTCAAACTCTTATTTTCGTATTCACCAAGCGCACCGATTGAGAATTCCTGTGCAGTCGTTGTCGGTGCTGGAATGGCGACCGGAATAACCGATGAAAGCATATCAAGCTCAATCGCCTCTTTGAGGTCGAGGCGGTGAATCATAGATGGCAACAAGCTTTCCAGGCTGCGGGTCGCGTGGTAATCAGGTGTTGCGGTAAAACCAATAATGAGCGTCTCGGTATTAATATCTTTAATAATGCGACGGCTGCTGGCGCCAAGTGCGCGGTGGCCTTCATCGAGGAAGATAATATCAAACCGTTCGTTTACTAAGTTAACGAGTTTTGTGTGGTGCACACCATCGGCATCGATAGTTGTAATTGGTGAAGTAGCGAGTTTCGCGAGTGACGCATATGTCGTAATAGTTACCTGCGCTTCAAGCCCGCGCATGCTCGTTTGTGTGTCGCTGTAGTACGTGCCAACACTCATGTTAGGCGCAAACCCTGCGAAGCCCTTATCGCCTTTTGTGCCGCCTTGTGTTTGGCGTACGAGGTCTTTTGTTGGTGTGACCACAAGAATCTTCGGTGGCATTTCGGCTTGGTAGCTAAAAGCCTCGGCTAGCGTGACGAACAGAACAGTCTTACCCGTACCAGTTGGTGCTTCAATATAGCCACGACGGTTACCGCTTCGCAAGAACTCGGCGGTGTCTTTAATAATAGCTTTTTGGTGCTCGTATAAGATATCAGCTTTGTTGCCATCAGCTACGTACCGTTCGAGGTTATTAAGATAACGCACATCGACTTCGGGTGATGCGCTGACTTCGGATGGAGCTGGTGGTGTAGAAGGTATCATCAAGCAACTATTATCTCATTATTGCGGCAATTTGTCGCCTACGTATTTAAAAAAATGAAAATATACGACAAAAAGAGTATACTATTCGATAAATGAATCAATATATCAATAGCATAACTAAGTTCATTGACAAACATAAAGCATATTTGGCTCTTGTAACGACTGCAATGCCTTTCTTGGTTGGATTTATCTCTGCCTTATTCTTTGCTAAAGGTGACGTCAGATTGATTAACTTTTTTATATTAGAAATTGGTATTGTCGATTTTTGGTTACAAGGATTAGTCACTATTATGACAGTCGCTAGTCAACTTTTGTTAATAAATTTTTTGCTTGATTTAATACTTAAAGACAAATCAAAATGGAAGGCGCATAGCTTTTTCTTCAATTTACTTATTTCGTTTGTTGTGGGGATTGGGATTGTAATATTACCAGTCTCTTTACTGATAGGTAGCCTTATTGGTGTTGTGATAGGACGTATTGTGGTCATTTTGCTTGTTAAAATATATAAAAAAAATAATAAAAATATTCAAAAAATTGATATGAAACCATTCTTAATTATCTTTGGAATATTTATTTTATACACAAGTATTGTTTCATACCCTAACTTGCCCAAAACAAAACTAGAGATGGCAAACGGTGATACAGCTAAGGTGGAGATATTAGCTCAAAAAAGTACATATTATTTAGTGCAAACGAGCGAAATGAAAATTATTAAAGTGCCTAAAGATAACATAGTAGCCGAAACGCTATGCGTAGATTCTAGGAATGACACTTTGCCTGGCTTAATTACGAATAGACATATTTTAGATAATTGCTAATTATTTTTGATTTGTCTATGTGAAAACAACCTCAGCCAAGAGGCTTTCGTAATCGTTTTATGGGGACGAGTGTTTATTCTATGAAACCATAGTGTTTGCGGTATTGATAATTAACGGATAGACGTACTATCAATTTTATTTGTATATATAACTGGATGACTAAATTTAAACATGGCGCTAGAGTAACTATAAGGAATACCACCCTCAACGAATACTTTTTTAATGGCATCTATGATTGCTTGAATTTTTGATTCCTGTGAAACTTTACCTGTTAAGTTGTATGTATAGAGAATATATTCGTCGCTCAGGGTTAGCAAGAGATCGGTCAATTTATCGGCTTGATCTATTGGCCCCTTGTAAAAATCAACGTATATTCTAATACTGCCATTATCGAAAATATCTCGTATTTCATCTTCTTGGAAACATGCATATAAAGTATCGTTTTTACTGTTTGCTTTTTCGAGTTCGATTAATTTCATCAAAATTTCCTCTGCTGCTTCTATGCTAACTATTATACGCCTGATATAAAATGTTTATATATTCTTTTTTTGGAATACTCACAAGTGGTAATATGATTTCATGTATATAAATACCTTATGGATTATAGTTCTTGTTGCTTTAGCTTCATTTTTGTTTATCAAATATTACAGGTCAGACCGAGAACTTAGGGAGGCATATAAAGAGCAACGCGAAATAACAAATATGTTTTTGGAAATAGCGGCCAATAATGTACCACCTAAGACTTTTGCAAGGCTCCTAGTACATAGACTTGTTAATCAAGCGGATATCTCAGATGAAAATCTATTCGCAATGTTAACTGCTTGGGGAGTATCTGATGAAGTTGCAATTATATTAAGTTCTAATGTTGAAGGCATAGATGCTAAAGAAGGTGCATTGGTTGTTGCTACGAAACAAGTTTTCAATCAGCTGCAACAGTCTAAATTATCTTAAATCTAAATTTATATTCTTAGTTATTGTTCTGAAATATGAAAGAATTCTTCCTTTCTATAGATATAAGAACTAAAAAAAGACCCTTCTGTGTTAGAAGAGTCTCTTTTGGTGATCCCATGGAGAATCGAACTCCAATTGCCAGGATGAGAACCTGGTGTCCTAACCGTTAGACGATGGGACCGAATTGTGTAACTGAACTAAGCAATCTTACCAAATCCCCCCTCCCCTGTCCACTTAGAACAAGTACGTCGCAACAACGAAGAAGCCAGATATAACGATAATCAGTCCTGAAATGAGTGCCTTTAACCCAGACTTTAATCGTGAGTTGCCCCAGATGCCGAGCAAGATGAAACTTGCGATGAGGCTGTATAGAACGAGGAGTAATGAAATGAGCGCTACGTTGAATACAAGAGATTGACCCGAGAATAGCTCGGTGACGATGCCGTACAATGCTTGTGAAGCAAGAATAAGGCTCACGAGCATGACGGTTAAGAATGGCCCAGCACGAAGCGCGTGCTTGTAGAACTTTTTAAATATTGTCGAAAGTGCTTTGTATGAAGTCAGCATCCAGAATCCGATTGAAAGAATCGCAACTGACACGAGTACCATTGGATAAGTGCTTTCAGCAATCTCATATAAGCCCGCAGCAACGAGTGCACCAACAACAAAAGGATACGCTACAAGAATGCCAATACTGAGCGCAGACTTTCCGATGCCGCTTGTAATTGCTTCAAGCTCATCATCTTTTACTTTTTTACGCGCTTCTTCTGAAAGTATCTCACCTTCATACTCGGTGTGAGCACTGCGGTAGATGCCCGAGAGGTCACTGTGGTCTTCAATTTGCTCAATTGTACTCAACTCGTCGTTGTTGGGTGCGTCGAGCGTATGGTTGCGGTCCATGTTAGCCAAGCCGTTCAATTACTGAAATTAATTTGCTTGGAGTAATTTCGGCTTTGATGAGGTAGCCATCAGCACGAGCTTCCATTGCCATTCTGGATTCGTCGTCTTGTTCGAAGTTAGTGAGAACAAGCACTTTAGAGTGAGGAATTAAATCTTCAGCACCACGAAGCGCGTCAAGAATTTCGCTTCCACGACGTTCCGGTAACATGACATCGAGAAGAATAAGGTCATATTGTTTATTGCGTGCAGCAATCAGCCCATCGTTGCCATCAACCATCCAGTCAACTTCGTAGCCGGATTTTTTTAGGCTGCGCACATACATTTCACCGATGAATCGGTCGTCTTCGACAATAAGAATTGTTTTAATTGCCACGGTTATCCCCTATACATATTGTGGTTTTTGATCCAACCACCTTCGTTATTGATAAGTACTTCGTTTCCATTATTACCCGCTTTGAGTTTGTCTGCAACTACTTGGTAGGTTGGAAGCGAAACGGTGAAGGTTGAGCCATGGCCTTCTTCGCTACGAACACTAATGTTTCCACCGTGTGATTCTACAATTGCCTTGCTGATATATAGGCCAATTCCAGTGCCGGCGACGGTTTCGCGAGACCGGTGTGAGCGGTAGAACTTCTGGAATAAGTTGCTCACGACGTTGCCGGGCATACCGATACCATGGTCTTCAATTTCTACCTCAACGGTATCGCCTTTTGAACTCGCGGTAACGGAAATTGCGCCACCCTCGTTACTGTACTTGATTGCATTGTCGATAAGGTTGGCGAACACTTCACCGAGGCTGGCGGTGTCTGCGGCGATGTCAGGTAAGCCATCTGGAATGGTAACAGTCAGCGAACGGGCTTGGGCGCTGGCGCGGAGGTCCATGTCATCACGGACGCTGTCGTATACTGCAAGTAAGTTAGTTTGCGCTAAGTGCATCTTTAAGTGACGGCGGTCGAAGCGTGAGGTGTTTAAGATGTTATTTACATAGCCAGATAAACGGTTCGCGGAAACAGTTAATCGGTGGAACAATTCTTTTTGTTCTGGTTCGAGCACTTCACTTAGTTCATCTTGGAGTACATCAAGGTACCCACGAATAACGGTAATTGGTCCACGAAGTTCGTGGGCGGCAAAGGCGATGAAATCGAGTTCTTCTTCACCAACGCTGTAAAGGTGGGTGCGGTCGATGAGTGTAATAACCACTTCACTGCTGGTGCCTTTGTTGTATGAAGCAATGACGTCGAAATAGCGACGGTCTTCTTCGTTTGGGAGCTTGTTCGGAATACGTGGCCAGGTGTGTTCTGCACGCACTGCGGTTTCGTCGCATTCGTTCCACCATTTTTCAATGGTATCGTTTTCGTTAAATAAAAGGTCCAAAGATTGCACGCCACTTTGGTCGATGCGTAGCGGTGTGGCTTTATTCGCGTAGGTAATTTTACGGTCCGAGTTCATAATCACAAAACCGCAGAGTGTTGCGTCGAGAGCTGCTTCAATTGAAGCTTTCGTGTCAGAGTGCACTACTTGTCCAGTTGAGGTTGAAGCGATTTGCTTTTCGCCATCAGCAATTGGGTCTGGGGCGTCAGCAGCAAGTTGATACAAGGTTTGGAGTACTGGCTTGAAACCGGTGCGGGCGAAGTGTGCCTCGTTCGGGTTTGGTAGCGTGCTATTAGTTGGCTCACCTGCTATGTGGGTAATTGCCGCAAGCAAATGTTTGATTGGCTGCGCGACGAAGCGGAATAATATTAATGAGGCAACCACACCAAGGACACTTTGGGCAATTAATGTCATCACGAATGCGAATGGATTTTCGTCAAAGAACCCAAAATACTGCAAAGCTACTGCGATGCCTATAAGAATAAATACCTGCAGAATAATAATAAGAAAAATCGCTCCCCGTTTGAACTTCGGGAAGAAATCTTTTACAAGCTGTGGTTTATCTATTGCCACGTAACACTACCGCTTCCGTTTGGAATGGCTGTTAGCCAGGTTTGGCCACGAGCTAGCGGAACGTCTGCACCGGCGGCATCTTTGAAGGTAATTTGGGCAGTTTTACTGGCTTTGCTCCAGGTTACTTCTTGAGCAGTACCGTCTTGGAAAATAGTTGCAGCGCCGGAACCGATAGCTTGAATTTGTTCTCGGTAGCCATCTTCAAGTACCTTGACTTGGTTTACTTTCATAACCACAACAACGCGCGGGCTAATTTGCCCCGATTCCCTATCGAGGTGTGGCTTGCCAGCTTGTGAACGGTCGTATGTATTGGTTGTGGCATTGTAATTGTAATGGCTGTTAAATAGCGGTCCGCTTATTTTTACATCAATGCTTGAAGCGGTTGGTGTTGCAGCTGCGCTATCTTTTCGAGTAAAGCCGGTGAATTCAGAAGTGGTAAACCCTTTTTTCGCATTCAATGCGTCAATTTTTGCAAAGCTTGTGTAGACGTTATGCGGTGCGTAGCGGTCGGTTGCGCGCCAATATGTTGAGGCGTTAAAGAACTGGTCGATGTCACGGTAGTTGCCGTTACGTACTTCCTTGAGGGCAGCAGCGCTTCCGCCAACATGGGCAACGCTAGCGTTGAAACCGGCAACCCAGTCAACGTAGTATTGGCGAACACTGCGAACAGGTCCAATGAGCTGTGGTTTTTGTTCTTGATACAAAACGAGGAAACGCGTGATGCCTCCTTCAGCAATAGCTTCGAATACAACTCCGCTGTCTTTCAAACCAGATTGCGGACGAGCGTCTGGGCTGTTTTCCATCATGATACCGGTGGTCGCTAGGTGGGTTTCAGCTTCGGTACCAACTAAGTTCCCGCTGAGTGGTGAGTAATATTTCGGTGGTTCTGGTGTTGGTTCGGGTTTTGTTTCAGGCTTTGTGGTCGCAATAACCTCAGGGTCTTGGTTTAAAAAATAAACAGCAGTTGCAGTTCCGCCTGCTGCAATAAGAACTAAAAGAATGCCCAGAATGATAGAGAGCTTTTTGTGATGTTTTAGCCAGTACTTCGCTTTTGGCAAGAACGGACTTTTTGGTTTTTTGGGCGAGTGCCTAAACATAAGCATTAGTATATCACGCTACGGGAGTAGCAAATGCTATACTGGGCATAATTATGAGAGCCAGTGAAATACTGAAAGACAAAATTGACCAAGCTAAAACGGTGCGAGACATTGAGCGTCTTGACCGGATAGCTGACGCGCTGGCAGCTCAAGCTTTAGGAAGAACTGAAATTTTGATTGAACAGCTTAATTTAGAGCGCTGATTGATTTTTCAAGTCGAGCAAGCACAGTGTCAGGTCCGAGTACTGCGAGTGTTTCGTTCAGTGCCGGGCTAAATGGTGCCCATGAAACCGCTAAACGGATAAGGCTAAACAGAATGCCTGGCTTTTGTCCGGTAGTTTCAAGTAAGCCGTTGAGTGTCTCTTGCAGTGCTTCGGGTGTGTACTCGCTTGTTGAAAGCGCAGAAACAGCTTGAGTAAGCAGCTCACGAATACCATCGTTTCCAAGGGCTACTAATTGCTTGTTGCTTTCAATCATTGTCCAATCGGGTGTTGGTTCTTCGAAGAAATAGTTAGTGATAGTTGGAATGTCAGCAAGTGTCTTCAAGCGGTCCTTTACAAGTTCGAGCACTTGTTTTTGGCGCTCCTCACCTGCTTCGTGGGCTTTGTCGCTCCAGAAATCATGGCTACGAGTAAAGAGCTCATCAAGTGAAAGCAAACGAATGTGCTGGCCGTTGAGCCAAAGCAAACGCTGCTCGTCAAAACGGGCTGGGCTTTTTTGAACACGGTCGAGTTGGAATTTTTCAATCAACTCATCAACAGTAAAGATTTCTTGTTCAGTGCCATCGTTCCAACCAAGGGTTGCAAGGAAGTTTGCCATTGCTTCAGGCAAGTAGCCTTCAGTTGCATACTCTAAGATATCTTTCGCGCCGTCGCGCTTACCGAGTTTTTTCTTGCCGTCGATTGCCATCACGTAGGGCAATGTAGCGAGTATTGGTCGTTCTACTTCGAATGCTTCGTAAAGGTTTAAGAATTTAGGCGTGCTGGCAATAAACTCTTGGCTTCGAAGCACGTGCGTAACGCCCATAATTGCATCATCAATAATGTGACAGAAGTTGTAGGTTGGGAAGCCATCGCTTTTGATAATAATGAAATCGTCAATTGCATCAGGTCCAGTAGAAAGATCACCCAGTACTGCATCGTGCCATTTGTAAGCCTTAGGGTCAGATTTAAAACGAAGTGGTTGCGTACCATCGTACACTGGTGGATTTTCAGGACGGTGGTCGCGGAAAAGGAACGGACGCTTTGCAGCCTTCGCTTCGTTGCGGAATGCTTCAACTTCCTCTGGAGTGTAGGGGTCGGCATAAGCTCGGCCAGAATCGATAAGTTTCTGTGCCCATTCAAGATAAATAGCTAAACGTTCAGATTGGAGGTATGGCGCATCTGGGCCGCCCTTATCAATCCCCTCGTCCCATTCAATACCAAGCCACTGAAGGCTCTTCTCGATTTGAGAAATACTACCAGCAACTTCACGAGCTTTATCGGTATCTTCAATACGAAGAATAAACGTACCTTCTGGGCCAGCTTGGCGAGCAAGCAGCCATGAAAATAGCGCGGTGCGAACACCACCGACATGCATGAAGCCAGTTGGACTAGGGGCGAAACGAGATTTAACAATTGTCATATTACCCTTATTATAGCATGAATTATAGGGGTGAAAAAGCGAGTTACAAGCTTGTAGCGATGTGACGAATTTGTTCGCCAGAAAGTGGTGCGCTACTGCTTGAGATAACATACATAACGCCACCATTTACCCAGGCCGCGTTGTTTCCGTAAGAGTACACAGTTAAACCACGTTCCTTAGTAGTGATGTAGTTTTCGCCAGCGTCTGGGCGTACAACGTTATCGAGTACCGCAGATGAATCCCATGAGCTTCGAGTTTGTGTAATTGTATAATTATTTTCTTTATTACCGTTTTGTTTAAACTTAAGGGCAACTTCCCCATCGCTAAATGTCACCGGGTGGTCCAGGCTGTAGCCATCAGGTACGAATTCTGGGTAGGACGCTTCAACGCCAGCTTGTGCTGAGGCGATGCTTACGGAAACGGCTGGAACAAAACGGTATACACCATAAATAACTGCGGCGAATACTACAAGAATTGCGAGTGTAATGAGTAATCGACGGTGTGATTTCTTTAGTTGCTTCTTTTCTTTCACTGCTTTTGCTTTTGGAGTTGCGAGTGCGGTTGCAATAGCGGCGTCTTTTACTTGCTTGCTGCTTGCAGGTTTTGTAGCAACTGGCTTCACAGCTGCGCTACGTGCCAATGCTTTTGCAGCAACGGGGTGAACTTGTGCGGGTTTGTCAGGTTTCGCTGCGGCAACTGGAGCGGGTGCTGCCTTTGGTGCAGGTGTTGCAGTCACAGGGTGTGGCGCAAACTTACTTACTTTAGTACTGCGAGCCATGTCCATGTGACGACCGGTTGTTGGGCGCTTGGCAGGAGCTGCTGGTTTTTTAGTAGCACGGCGAAGTAACGTCTTAGAACGTTGCGTTTGGCTGTGAACTTCAGTAGCAGCTGTTGCGGCATCGCGCTTCACAACTTGCTTCTTCACTTCTTCGGGTTTTTTAACAGCAGGTACTGCTTTGCTGTCTTTATTAGAAACACGGCTTACTTGGTCGTAAACTCGTTCGCTAATTGGCAGCCCAGTAACGGCGTCGTAAGCACGTCCATTAATGGTAATTGTTTTGTTGGTTGGCATTTGGTGTTATCCTCGCAGGTTTACTCGCATTAATATATGAGCCTCCATGCCCACACATCGTTACGTCCTATAGTAGAGCAAACCATTGCGCTTATGCAAGTACTTCATAAAATATCTTTAAATTTTGATATACTAAAGTGGAATTTATGTTTAAAAGACCTACAAAAAAACAACTATTGATACGCCGAATCTTTTTTTCGACCGTTGCCACTCTTTCAGTGCTTATTATATTAACTGTCACAATTCTATTCTTGCAGGGCTTCCGCCTCGATAGTGGTAACCGTCTCTCCCAAGGTGCATTACTTCAGTTTGATTCAACACCTAACGCCGCGAACGTCTTTATTGATGGCAAAGACACTAAAGTCCGCACCGCTGGAAAACAAACGGTTGTAGCGGGCGTTCATACTGTCCTTTTCACGAAAGACCGTTATGAAGATTGGACACGGACAATCGATTTCGCAGCTGGTACGCTTACTTGGTTAGATTACGCCCGTATGGTTCCAAAAGAACGTTCTGCTGAAACCGTCGCTAACTTCAAAACAATTGTCGCTGCGAAAGCCTCACCTGATTATAAGTTTATTCTTCTGCAACAAGCTGCCGAACAACCTGAATTCCAGCTGGCCGATTTACGTTCAACCGAAGTAAAACTTTCGACACTGACATTACCAACCGACCTTTATAGCGAGCCTACGACTGCTGGTGTGACGCATAGCTTCACACTTGATGAATGGAACCTCGGCGGCCGTTACATTCTTATAAACCACAAATTCAACGACCAGACTGAATGGTTAATGGTTGATACAGAAAATGTTGCTCAAAGCGTCAACGTGTCACGTTTGTTGAGCGTTGGGTTTAAAGACCTTCACTTTGCAGGTTCAAACGGACGAACATTATTTGGCCTTGCTGACGATAACAATATTCGTAAGCTCGATTTATCTTCAGCAACTATTTCGCGCGCATTGGTATCACACGTTGATAGTTTCGATTTGTTCGACACAAATACTATTAGCTACGTTGGTACTGACCCAGCAAACAACACCAAGCGTGTTGCTGGTGTATACCGCGATGGCGACGAACAGCCACACGTGCTGCGCACTGTCGATTCACTCGATACAGTGCTTAAAATTGCCGTCGGTAATTACTTTAATGACAACTACGTCGCAATTGCTGAAGGTTCTAAAGTAACAATACTTACCGGAAGCTACCAAACAACTGGTAATGATGACATGACCGAATTGAAACAGTTCGCTACGATGGACCTTCCGGGTACTGTAACGCAGCTTTCATTTAGTCCTAAGAGTGATTACATCCTTGCGCAAGCCGGCAGTTCATTCATGACCTACGAAATTGAACACACTCGTAGTTCAAGCGGTGGCCTCGACCCTACACCAGCTGCAGCTTCTACGCCTTTGCAATGGCTTGACGTATCACATGTCTGGAACAAGCAAAGCGGTTCACTTGTTATGCGTGACTTCGATAACGCCAACATCTACTCAATTAATACCGTTGCCGGTGACTTTGATGCAACACTGAGCCAAAACGGACGCTTCTTCTATAGCGTCGGTAAGTCTGACGATGGCTTTACACTTCAACGTGTAAAAATGATTCTCGACTGATAATTAATCTTTATTGAATAACTTAGCGAGCGCCAAATAGTCGTTCAACGAATGTCGGTGAGCTACCCGGGATACTTGCGTCGGTTGTAGAACCGTCGTTCTCAGGCGCTACAGTGGCTGCCTTTAAATCTGGGCTTACTTGTTCAGCAGTAACTAGTAAACGGTCACGTGAGGTACCTAGAGGCGTACAGGTGATAAGTGTTAAGACGGGTTTGTCCGTTGGGTACACGAGTTTACTTACTTGCGTTGGCTTTACAACTTCCATCTTTGTAACGACGTAGGTGTAACGCACACTATCGTAGTTTGAGTATACGGTGTCGCCGACTGCCATTTTCTCAAGTTGCGCAAAGATAAACTTATAATCGCCGCCATCGAACAAGTCGTTACTACTGTGCCCTGAAAGCACCGTGTTGCCTAATTGACCTGGATGGCTTGAAGCACCGGGAATGGCAAAGTGCGCAACACCGTTATTCATTGCAGCCATTTGCGAGTTATAGTCGTTACCGACATTGTAAACGACGGGCACATCAACGTTAATTTTTGGAATAATTAAACGAGGTTCCGCGCTGACTGAAGCATCGCCCGATGGGTCGATAACAATGTTTTGTGGGCTAATGGTGCCAGGAGATACGTAGGCGTTTACTGTGGCGATGAATACACGGTTGTATTGTAAGAATACGAATATCAGTACAACAGCAAGTGACGCAACGATTGGAACGAAGTGCCGGCTGCCACGAATTTTTTGTGCGGAATCTTGCACTTTGCCAAGTAGTTTTTGGCGAAGCTCGAATAATGCTTGGTCTTTATTAAGTTCTTCTGTGGTTGCTTCAAGGTCGGTTTTCTGAGTAAAGAAGCCGTTAGTTGACGCGCCAGAACCGATAACTTCAGCTGGTTGTTGGTGAGTGCCTTGAACGGGAGTAGGTGTTGCAGTTTGAGACGCATAGTAGCCTTCGTAATACTTTTGGTAGTATGTTTGCCATGCACTGTGGTATTGCTTCCACTGCTCTGCTTGTGGCTGAGGGTGTGGGTTGTGCGTACGGTTGTAAGGGTTTTCATCCTCTTCAGCTTGGGCCTGGAATGCGAGCTTTGTGTGCGTAAGCGTTTGGGGCTGTGGCTGAGGAGTTGCAACGTTCGTATCGCCGTACATAGCATCAATCTGCGAACGTAAAACATTCGCAGCGGCGTCTTGAGATTGTTGTGTGGGTGAGCCGTTCGTGAGGTTCCCACCAGAACTGCTGTTTTCGGGCTTCATATCTATATTCCTAATACGTTTTATTGTACAATACTATAAGTGTTTGAGCTACATGGGTAATGGCGGATTCGGAAATGCGTAGACGCACGCGTAATCTAACATGGAGTGAGTAACTACCTAGTTATGCTCAACTAACAAATAAGGGCGAATGGCGGAATTTGGTAGACGCGCTAGACTCAAAATCTGGTTCTAGCAATAGAGTGAGGGTTCAAGTCCCTCTTCGCCCACCAACATTATAAAAAGAATCCTCGTTATGAGGATTCTTTTATTGTTCCAGATTAAATGACGCTGCGGTTTTTCTCGACAAAATTAATTTATGGAAAACTTTTTTGTCTTGAAACTCTGGCCGACGAGATAGTGTATTGACGCGAAGCTTCTGCAGTAAATCAACGGCAACAGCACCAGGCGCAAGTGAAGGGTCTAGGATATCAGCGGTTTGCACGTCCCTTTTACTGAACGTACCGTCGTCTTTCGGTTCGAATATAAGAAAGTCTGCCGTTTGAGATTGGCTGCCGATTTCTGGGTGAGGTACGGTAATTAAGTTTGGTTGGTTGCGAATTTCTCCGTCGATACTCATTTGCAGCAACTCTATCATTGCGTCGAAAGCACGCAATTCGTCGTTATAGAGGTCTTGCTGTTCAAAGTTGTTTCGCAGTGCGATGATTTTCGCACTCTCCATAGCAAGTCGAATTTGCGCAGTATTTAAATCAATAGCATCCATCTTAGGATACTTTGGCGATACTAGCAGCCGATGCCACTGCGGCATAATAAACTGGTTAATAATATGAAATGATAATTCGCTTCGTTGAGGTATATTTTCGGGGGATGATAATACGAGTGACTGATAATCTTCGGTTGTCTTTTTTAAGTGCTTTACCATCCAGTCATTTTCGTAACTATTGAGTTCGCTGCTAATTTGGTTTTCAGTCAGTTCGCTTGTTCCAGCTTGGCCAGAAAGAATATCATTAAAGAATTGAGCTTGTTTTCGAGGACCTCGCATGAGGTCATCAAAAAGTTCCTGCGACGGTAACGTCCCACCTAATTCACGCCGCTCGGTCGGTAGTGAAGAGTGTTCTTCAGAAGGTTGAGCATCCATTAAGATAAGTTATAGCATTGAAGGGGTTATTAGGCAACGATTGCGGTTGCTGCGGCTTCGAGCGGTTTGCTTGGGTTCCATAGCCAGTACGCTGCAACCTTGCTGGCGACATCGCCACGCCAAATTGCCATCGGGTTAGTCCAGGCGGTTGAAACTACTTGGCCATCATGCGCGATAACGAGAAAGTCTTTATGGAGCACTGCGAGAGTGACAGGATATGTAATGGTAAATTTATGTAACGCTTCAATAAGTTGCGTGAGTTGCATGCTGAACGTTAATACTTTCGGGTAGTACACTGCTTGGAAAATTTTTTGGAGTTGCGCGAATGAAACGATTAATAAGGTATTAGGTCGCTCAATAAGTATGCTGGTGCTGTTTTTCACAAGGTCAACCGCATCGCGCGTTACAACAAGCTTGCCGGTATATTTTTGAATAAACTGTTCATATGCAATGGCTGTTTCGCTGCTTCGCCCTGCGTCGCCAATGAGAAGAACTTCATCAGCCCAGGCGCCGACTGAAACCATTTCAGCGATGGCTTCTTTGGCAAGGCTTCCCGACGGGTTTGTTGGTGCGTAGACGGTATCGGAAATAATTTTCGGAATCGCTTTTTTTAGCGCATCAGGCAAAAGTACACGTACCTGCCCTACCCCACTTTGGCTGGCAATAGTGTATGCCTGGGCAACACCAGCAAAGCCAAGTTTGTTGCCACCAATAATCCCAAGCTTACCCGATTGGGTTTTAGTTTCGGGCTTACTCCATTCAATATCAGGAAAAATCGGAGATTCCGGATTTTGTTTTTTCCAATAGTCGTAGTCCATTACACGTTCACTTCGATGCTCACAGGACAGTGGTCTGAACCCATAACGTCGGCATGAATAGCCGGGTTTGAGATTTTATCTGCGATATTTTTGCTCGCAAGCCAGTAATCAATACGCCATCCAATGTTTCGTGCCCGTGCATTCGCCCAGTGAGTCCACCAGCTGTAAAGCTCAGGTGTTTCAGGGAATTCAGCGCGGAGCGTATCAACAAAGCCAGCTTTTTCAAACAAGTCAAAGCCTTCGCGCTCTTCGTTTGTGAACCCGTGTTTGCCAACGTTTGATTTCGGGTTTGAGAGGTCGATTTCGTTGTGAGCTACATTTAAGTCGCCACTAAATAATACCGGTTTGGTTTTCTCAAGTTCTTTCACGTGTTCAAGGAACGCTGGGTCCCATTGTTTGTGACGGAGTTCAAGCCGTGACAAATCACCTTTTGAGTTTGGAGTGTAGACCGTTACTACCCAAAACTTATCGAACTCAGCCGAGATAACACGACCTTCTTTGGTTGGGTCACCGTAGCTATCGTCGGCAAGGCCGTATTTTGCAGCAATGTCATCAGCGAAGCCGTTAATAACAGTGAGTGGTTCGGTTTTACTAAAAATAGCCGTGCCGCTGTAGCCTGCTTTGTCGGCGCTGTTCCAGTATAAGTGGTAGCCAGGTAAATCAAGCGTAACTTGCTCAGGCTTTGCTTTGGTTTCTTGCAAACATAAAATATCAGGCTGGTGTTCAGCAATAAAAGTTTGAAAAGTGCCTTTATTTAAGACTGCGCGAATGCCGTTGACGTTCCAAGAGTATAGTTTCATGTATCTATTTTATCATCTATGCCTACAAACGAGTTGCAGATATGGGTGATACGACAAGCTATACAAAGGTTTCGCCATGCGGGCGCCGAGGTGTGTACCGGGGCGCCCGCGTGGGAGATGAGGTGATTACTTCCGAGGGTTGTTCGTCTTGGCCAGTTCGTCGATGAGGTCGTACAACTTCTTCTCGGTGCTTTCTAGCACCTCAATGATGTTGGACGCTTTCTTGTATTTACCGTCAAGAACTTTGAACAGGTGGTCCCAGGTGATTTTTTTAATCTTCTCGACCGGTTCACCATCCTTAAGCAGCTGCTTAAGGCGTGTCCGGAAGGCGGCCACGAGTCGATCGGCCTGAAGCTCGAGTTTCATTTCGAGACTTCGGTCGGTTGACACTTCTGAAGCAGATTCCATAAAGGTGATACCTTCCGATTGTATAGCTTGTCGAGGTGCGAATATTGCTTATATATTATACCAAATTTAGGGTAAAAAGTCAATTTGAGCTTGTGCTATTCTTTTGTCTAAAGTCATATCGAAATATGGGTTTAGGTAAAAGGACAAGCTATACATGGATGGGTATTAGTGGTGCTGATCTTGGAAGACCAGCACCACTAACGATGGTTCCCTTTTATCTGAATCCGCACGGCAGTTCTGTCGGCGCTCGGAACGTAGCGAGTTCGGAAACGCTGACCGTGAAGAGCGAAAAACGCTCGTCGAGGCCGACATTCTGCATGAACTGACTTCTCAGAGCGGCGTCGTCGTAACTTCCTTCGACACTCCAACACATGAAGTTGTACTTCGAGAGGTCGTGTTCCGGGAGGTCCTTCTCTGCCAGGTAGGCAGCGGTTGAAACTGGATCCGTCAGGATGACAGGTTCACTCACGGGGACGAACTCGATGTGCGGGATTTCTCCCGTGTCGTACATCTTGAGGAACTTGCTCGAAAGGTCGAACAGCGCATCTCGACGGACGTCACCGGTGTACTGGATCTCTGGATGAACGTGGAGGTACTCTGAGGCATCGACGAAGCCGATATCCATAGGAATTGGCGTCAGGTCGTTGCCCGTGGGTCCGTTGCCGGCCATCGAGCTGGGAACCTGAAACATGAAATCGTGCGTCAGGGGTGGCATGTCGGTTTCGATTTTGCTGCCCGGCCACACGAAGTTGAATCCGGACTGAAGCCGGCGCTCAATCTGTCCCGTGTCGCTCATGACGTAGCCGTCGAGCGGACGTTCGACAATCGTTGTGTAAAACGGCGAAAGCAGAGCCCCCGTAGCGACGACCAGTGCGGTGACGGTGAGGTAGATAGAACGAAATTTCACGAGTTCTCCAAAAAAAGTAGAAACAAAAAAGTATGTATAGCTTGTCAAAATTCATCTCCAACTGGAGATAAACTCGACAGTAAAAAGACTGTTTTATATTATAGCAAATTTATGTTAAAATGTCAAGTATACGTAAGTGGTTTGACCAGTGTTAGAGGTTCTTGAGGAGTTTGCTGTTTTCGCGTTGTTGGTCGCGTTTTTTAATGTCATTACGCTTGTCATAATTCTTTTTACCCTTACCGAGTGCGATAACGAGCTTGATATAGCGGCCTTGAGTAAGAAGTTTCAAAGGGATAATACTCATACCTGTTTGCTTGCGCTCAGCTAAACTATCAATTTGCTTCCGGCTGGCTAGCAGTTTGCGTGGTGATGTATCAACAGTGGCATCTTCGGCACCGCGCGTGTTAAGTACTAAGCTAAAACTAGCATTGTTAAGCCAAAGTTCATTATTTCGAATTGTCACGAATGAGCCTTTAAGCTGCACTCGCCTATCACGGGCAGCACGGGCTTCGCGGCCAGTGAGCGCGATACCGACAATTAAATCTTCGTCGAGGGCGTAATCAAAAGAAGCGCGTCGATTAACAATCGCGCCAGTAGATACTCGTTTTTTCTTCTTTTGAGCCATAGTGGGTATATTATAACAGATTACACGAGCGATTTGATGGCGTTCAGCAGTGTCTTAGCGGAACTTTTCCAGGTAAAGCTTGCAGCGTGTTTCTTGCCAGCTTCAATAAGTTGGTCCCGAATGGATTTACTATCAAGCTCTTTGACCTTGCGCGCGAAATCTTTAGCATCGAGCGGTTCGAAGTAGAGTGCGCCATCACCTGCGACTTCGTGGAAGACTGGAATATCGCTTAATACTACCGGCACACCCATAGACAGCGCTTCAACTGCCGGCACGCCAAACCCTTCAGCGAGGCTGCCGCTAACAAGTGCCGCACGATTAGAAAGCAACTCAGCGTAGCGTTCGTCGGTCACCCCGTTATAAAAGATGACATTCCCCTTTTCTGGAACCATCGCTTTCAATTCATCCAAACGTTCAGGTGTGCTTTTGCTTAAAATGTGCAGCGTATACCCGGGCAAATATTGCATGCCTTTAATAAGCGTCTCAACGTTTTTATATTCCATCATTGAACCCATGTAGATAAGGTTGCGCGGTTTTAAACCGGCCGGCTGTTTTTTGGTCAGTTTAGAGAGGTTTTGCGGTGCGTTTGGGACAACGATGATTGGTCGTTTTGTTAACTTCGCATCTTCAAATTCAGCGCGCATTGCTTTGCTGACGGTTGCAACTAAATCCGCACCGTTTAGGGCGATTCGTTCAGGAACCTTTGTGGCGTGATAAGCTTTCCATCCAACCCGAAGTAATAATGGCTGGCCAATAGGCGCAACATTGTAGTGGTAGAAAATCATATCGTGCGAAGTAAGAATAAGTTTAAATTTACGGCCAAATGTACCCATTACCTGCATTGGTGAAAACACGATGTCAGGGTTATATTTGTTCAAAATAAGTGAAGTAAACGGCTCTTTAACAGATACTGGTGAATGGATAAGAATAAACTTCGCTTTTTTAGGCAGAAAATCCAATTGCGCTTCGTTACAAATAATAAATGTCACTTTGGTAAGCTTTGCTAAGGCATTCCCAAGCTCGGTCGAATAACGACTCACGCCATCGTGGAAATCGGTCCGAATAAAACGAGCGTCAAAAAGTAATTTCATATTTAATTTATTCTATCATGGCGTGTTGCGGAGGTGAGAGAACCTTTGGCGAAACCTTTAAATTTATCGAGTGAGCCTTGAGCGCCGAGGACTGTTTGAGCGAAGCGAGTTCCGCAGGCGCCAAAGCGACGAGGCGTAAATTTAAAAGGCTTAAGCCAAGAGTGCGAGCAACTCCGTGACTGACATGATATAATACCTACTAATATGAAGATACTTATTGCGTCGGATTTACATTACCCGACTATCAATGGTGTTGCGACGTTTAGTCGTAACTTGGCTAAGGGCCTGGCTGATCATGGCCACGAAGTGCTTGTTATTGCTCCAAGCCAAAACGGCAAGCGCTCTAAAGAAGTCGATGGCAACCACGTCATCGTACGTACTGTTTCAGTCATCTTCCCGTTCTACCAAAACTTCCGTATTTCCCTCAACCCTGCCCGCGAAGTGCGCAAGATTATTAAAGATTTTGACCCAGATGTTATTCACATTCAAATGCTCTTAGGTATTGGCCAAGCAACAATGCGCTACGGCAACAAGATGGGTATTCCAATTGTGAGTACAAACCACGCTATGCCAGAAAACCTTATGGACAACCTCCGTTTATTAGCACCATTCTCTCGCCCTATTAACTACACTATTAGTGCCTACGGTGCGCGCTTCCACTCAAAAGCTGACTTCGTAACCTTACCTACTCAGTCTGCAATTGACATGTTTAAAGCCAGCGACCGTATTACGGTTCCAATGGCTCCGGTTTCTAATGGTATCGACCTCGGCCGTTTTGCACCAGGCAATGCACCAGCTGCACTATACAAGAAATATAACCTTCCTAAAGATAAACCAATCATTACTTACATTGGCCGCCTCGATGCTGAAAAGCACATGCCCGTGCTACTCAAAGCTTACGTTCAAATTCTTGCTGCAAAACCCGACACTCACATGCTGATTGTTGGTGATGGTACTGAATCATCTAACTTGAAATCACTCGCTAAAAACCTTGGTATCGATAAACACATTTCTTTCACTGGTAAAGTATCTGACGAAGATTTGGTGAACTTGCACCATGTTGGTTCAGTATTCTGTATGCCTTCCCCAGCTGAATTGCAAAGTATTGCAACGCTTGAAGCAATGGCTAGTGGCCAACCAGTTGTTGCTGTTGATGCCGGTGCCCTTAAAGAACTCTGCCAAGACGGCCGTAACGGATACCTCTGCGCACAAGACGACGTAGACGGAATCGCTCAAGGCTTGCTTGCTATCATCAGCGACCCGAAGCTCCGAGCAAAGATGAGCAAAGAAAGCCTCGCTATCGCGCAAACGCACGACCTTGAAACAACTTTGAATTTATTTGAAAAAATCTATACCGATTTAATAAACGCCTGAACATACTTGGCAACGACTTCCGGTGTTTCGTAGTGAGTTAAGTGCCCAACATCGTTAATAACCTTAAGGCTCGCCTTGGGGAATTTTTTTACCAAAGCGTATTGGTCGCCGAGGGGTGTGATGTCATCTAACGAACCAGCAATAAGTAATGTCGGGGTTGGAATGTTAGGTGCAAACTCGCGCACGGTTCGAGTGACGGAGACTTTGAAGCCTTCAAGTACTGATTGCGCACTATGAAACCGGCTAAAGTGCTGGCGGTGCTGGTGGTGAATGTAGGCACGTAATTGCTTATCATGAGTTTTAGAAAGCGTCACACTCATTACCTTTACGATTGCTTGTGAAGATAACCACTTGTATGCAGTTTTTTCAGGGAGCTTTGCGCCAACGGTGTAATAAAACATGGCTAGTTTCGACATAACCTTGTTTGGACCTTCAAGCGCCGGTGAACCAATTGGGTTTACAAGCACTAAACGCTTAATAGTGTCCGGGTATTTCTCGGCGTAGGCTGCGCAGACAATTGTTCCGAATGAGTGCCCAAAAAGAATTGGCGGTTCGGTTAATTTCAAAGCCTTCATATAACGATGCAGCCACATAACGTAGTTATCCAGGTCGTATGTTTTCATTGTGGCGCCTTTTCCGAAACCAGGAAGGTCAGGAATAACTAAACGGTGGCCTTTAAGATGGTTTGCAATCAGCAATAAACCGTGGTGAGTACCCCGGAAACCGTGAATCATGACAATGGTTTGTTTGTTGGGAGATTTAGCTGACGATTGAGCAGAAGAATTGGTGGGCATATATCTATTATACGGTATAAAGAAAAACACCCCTACTTTCGTAAGAGTGTTTAACGTTTAAGTACGATTACTTACGCAGCAGGCTGTAAGTTATGTGCCTTAATTGCTTCTTGCAACTTAGGACGGTCAAAGCCGAGGATGATGTCGCCAGCAATGTCAGTTACAGGAACGCCGCGGAAGTCGCCGTTGATTTTCGCCATAAGTTCATCGTTAGCAGCTTGGTCAGCTTCGATGTCTTTAGCGATGTAAGGAATGCCCATTCGGTCAAGCCATTGCATTTCGGTGTGACAGAAAGCACACCAGCTTGTGCGGTAAATAGTTACTTGTGGAGTTGCAGTTGCGTCGCTCATATTATTCCCCTTAAGATCGGTATTATTCGTATTCCGGTTTCACTATACATTGTACAGTAAACTCACATGTCTGACAATATTATATACTCCTTTTCACGCAATGGACATATACAACACTTGTAATATTTGTTACACTGGACACTATATGACAAAAGCGCCTCGACTGACAAAACAGCCAGGCACGTCTAGCGCAGAACCTTCGGCCCTATCGGCGCCAATCATTCTGCTCATGACTGCACTTGATACTACCTGGAGGGCTTTCGTTCCGACTATCGGAGGAACGTTCCTAGGAATCGGTATTGATCACCTGTTTAACATCGCACCAATTGGTACGATTGTTTGTCTTATCCTTGGGTTCGGCTTAAGTACATTCCTTATCATCCAACAAATTACCTCTGTAAGGAAAACGAAATAATGGCATTCTTTAACTCGACACTACTCGCTGCGACTGAAATTCACGTTTCAATCTCAACACAACCAGTGTTCCATATTTTTGGCTTCCCTATTACGAACGCATTAATTACTGGTGCTATCGGCATTATTCTTACTGTTGCGATTCTTTGGTACGTTGCCGGTAAAGTAAAGCGCGGCAAATACAACCGCTTCGTTGGCCTGGTGCAATGGGTATTCGAAGGGCTTCTTAAGCAAATCGATGGAATTATTCCAGACAAAAAGCTTGCCCGTAAAGTAACGCCACTCGCTGTTACTATTTTCTTCGTCGTTCTTATTAGCTACTGGCTAAGTGTTATTCCTGGCCTTGAATCGATTATGTGGAACGGCGTACCTGTGCTCCGTAGCCTAACTGCCGATCTTAACTTCACACTGGCGCTCGCAATTATCACACTCGTAACTGTACAAATTTACGCAGTGAAGTATCTCGGTAGCCTCGGCAACAGCCAACGTTACTTTAAGAACCCGTTGAAAGACCCTATTGGCGCTTTCGAAGGTGCGCTTGAACTTATTGGTGAATTCTCTCGTGGTATCGCTCTCGCGCTTCGTTTGTTCGGTAACGCCTTTGCCGGTGAAGTGCTTCTTATTGTGATTGCCGCATTAACAAGCTACGCATCAGTATTTGTACTGCCACCATTCCTCGCCTTTGAACTATTCATCGGATTTATTCAAGCGTACGTATTCTTCATGTTGTGTCTTATCTTTACCGCCCTGGCCGTCTCACACCACCCTTCCCCTGATCACTCACCTGCTGTTGCTAAAAAGAAAAAGGCACTCAGCAAGGCGTGATGAGCGCGGGTTTACCCTGTCGTGCTAAAATTAAGTAAGTAAATTAAGGAGAAATTAATAATATGGAAGAACTAGCTTTTGGCCTAACCTACGCATTGCCAGCACTCGGTGCTGCACTTGGTATTGGTTTTATTGGTGCAGCCGCACTTAACGCATTTGGACGTAACCCTGAAAAATTAGGTGACATTCGTACACTTATGATTACCGCTATTGTCTTCGCCGACTCACTCGCAATCATCGGTATCGTTGTTGCTGTTATCGCGAAGTTCTTGTAGGGATTAAATCGTGAGTTTTATCAGCTATATTGCCGAAACTGCCGCTACGCCTGAAGCTTCAAGCGACCTTTTTAGTGCCCTAGGCATTGATTGGCGTTTGCTTATTCTGCAAATTGTCGCCTTTTTGATTTTGGTGTTTTTGTTGGGTAAGTTTGTATACCCTTGGCTGATGAAACAAGTTGACGAACGCCAAGATGCTATCGAGGCGGCTGCGAAAGCTGCCATCGAAGCACAGGCTTCTGCTGCTGAAAGTAAAGAAGAAGTTGAAGCTTTAATGGCTAAAGCTCGTTCTGAAGCAGCGGAAATTGTTGACACTGCAAAACTTGAAGCATCACAAATGCTTACAAGCAGCGAAGAAAAAGCCCGTACAACTGCAGAAAAAATTGCAGCTGAAGCGAAAGCGAACGTTGAGAAAAGTATTGAAGCTGCTAAGCGTGAACTCCACGACGAAACGCTTGAGCTGATTGCCCTTGCGACCGAAAAAGTTATTCATACTAAACTCGACAAAAAAGCTGACGCTGCTTTGATTGTTTCAGCATTGAAGGAATCAAAGTAAATGGCTAAATTGTCTCGACGAGCAATCGCTACCTATGTTGCCGAGCAACTAACTACCGGGGCTGACTCAAAAAAAGTCGTCCTACAGTTAGCGGCATACCTAGTAGATACTCGTCGGACAAAAGAGCTGAGCCTTATCATCCGTGATATCCAGTTCTATCTTTCAGAATCAGGTTCTGTTTCAGGAGTTATTACAACTGCGACGGAACTTACCGCTGAAACGAAAAAGGCCGTAGAGAAATATATTAAAGAACAGACCGGTGCAAAAACTGTTGCGCTTGACAGTCTTATTGACCCCTCAGTAATCGGTGGTGTCAAAGTCAGTATTCCTGGCCGAGAACTCGATGCCACTGTCAGCCGCAGCCTTACCGTTCTAAAGACCAGATTTAAAAAGGCTTAAAGGAGAATTATGTCAGAATTATCTATTACAGAATTATCAAACGACTTACGCAACGCCATTGCTAAGCTCGAAACTACCGGCAACTTGGATGAAGTTGGTGTTGTCCTCCGCGTTGGTGACGGTGTCGCTTGGGTCCGTGGCCTTCGCAACGCAGGGTACAACGAAGTGCTTCAAATTGAAACCGAAGAAGGTATTGTTGAAGCCTTTGCTCTTAACCTTATGGAAGACGAAATTGGTGCAGTGCTTCTTGGTGAAGACTCTAAGGTAAAAGCTGGTCAAACAGTCCGCCTTAAGGGAACTGTTTTAAGCGTTCCTGTTGGTCCTGAACTTCTTGGTCGTGTTGTCGACCCACTTGGTCGTGCTATCGATGGTGGTCCAGCTATCAAAACCAAGCAACAGGGTCTTGTTGAACGCGAAGCTATCGGTGTGATGGGTCGTAAATCAGTTCACGAACCACTTATGACTGGTATTTCTGCTATCGACGTTATGTTCCCTATTGGCCGTGGCCAACGTGAACTTATTATTGGTGACCGCCAAACCGGTAAGACTGCGCTTGCAATCGACACAATGATTAACCAAGGTAAGCAAAACACTGGCGTTGTAAACGTCTACGTTGCCATTGGTCAAAAGCGTTCTAAAATTGCACGTTTAGTTGAGCGTTTGAAGCAAGAAGGCGTGATGGATCAAACTATCATCGTCGCAACCAGTCCAGCTGACCCTGCATCACTTCTCTACCTTGCACCATACGCAGCAACTGCGATGGGTGAATACTTCCGTGATAATTCACAACACGCGTTGATGATTTACGATGACCTTACGAAGCACGCTGTTGCCTACCGTCAGATGTCTCTTCTTCTTCGTCGCCCACCAGGACGCGAAGCGTACCCAGGTGACGTTTTCTACCTTCACTCACGTCTACTTGAACGTTCAGCGAAACTTTCTGACGACCTCGGTGCTGGCTCACTTACTGCACTTCCAATTATCGAAACACAAGCTGGCGACATCTCTGCATACATCCCTACTAACGTGATTTCAATTACTGACGGACAAATCTTCCTTGAGACAGACTTATTCTACCAAGGTATCCGACCAGCGATTTCTGCCGGACTTTCAGTATCACGTGTTGGTGGTGCTGCGCAAAGCGGTGCTATTAAGAGCGTTTCTGGTGGTTTGAAACTTGGCCTTAGCCAATTCCGTGAACTTGCCAGCTTCGCACAATTCGGTAGTGACCTTGATGAAGCAACAAAGAGCCAAATTGAACGTGGTCAACGTTTGACTGAGCTTTTGAAGCAACACCAATACAACCCAATGAGCGTATGGCAACAAACTGCGAGTATCCTTTCGGTAACAAAGGGCTACTTCGACAAGGTTGCACCAGCGAAAATTAAGGCTGCGCAAGCTGCAATGCTTACTCGCCTATGGGCTGACCACAAGAAGGACATGACTGAACTTGATAAGGGTGGAAAGCCAACTGAAGAGATTTTGAAATCTATCGAAGTGACTGCACTCGCAACTGCAAAGGGATTTGAAGGATAATACATGGCTAATACCCAAGGTTTAAAACAACGCATTCGCAGCGTCAAAAGTACTCGCCAAATTACAAAGGCGATGCAACTTGTTGCTGCGAGTAAAATGCGTAAAGCGCAAGAAGCCACAAAGGCTTCTTCGCCGTATACCTTGGCTGCTCGTGAATTGCTTGCGGCAATTTCAAACCATAGTTCAGTAAAAGACCACCCGCTCTTTACAACTCGCAAGGTTGATTCTCGTTTGATTATTCTCATTGCATCTGACAAAGGTCTTGCTGGTGCCTACAACAGCAATATTATTAAAACCTACACAACTGAAATTCAAGCTGACGAAAAAGCCGGCATTAAGAATAAAACAGTCACTGTTGGTAAAAAAGCTGCACAATTTGTATCACGCGTAAAAAATATCGACGTCATTGGTTCATACGAAGAACTCCCCGACCGTCCAGACGGTAGCGAGCTTCGTGCAATCCTTAATACTGCCCGCGACCTATTCGTTTCAGGCGATGTTGATGCTGTCGACGTTATTTACACCGATTACGTGACGAGCATTACCCAAGTTGCCAAAGTGCAACGTGTACTTCCTGCTGGCTTCGAGGAAGATGAAAAACCATCTGTCGTTGCCGATGCCGTGTACGAACCAAGCACCGAAGAAGTGTTGAACGGTATCGCCTTCCGACTTGTTGGTGCGCAATTGTTCCAAGCACTGCTTGATTCACGCGCCAGCGAATACAGCATGCGCATGATTGCTATGAAGAACGCGACCGATAATGCATCCGACTTAATTGATGACCTGAGTTTGGCAATGAACAAGGCCAGGCAAGGTGCTATTACCCAGGAACTTGCCGAAATTAGCGCCGGCGCGGAGGCATTGAATGAATAAATCCCGACGAGACCGAAACTACCCACTGAACATAAATGCAATTACTATGAAACGAATGATAAGAGGAGAAAAATAATGGCCAAGAATACAGGAAAAATTATACAAGTTGTCGGTGTCGTTATCGACGTCGAGTTTACGACTGACATTCCAGCAATCTACGATGCATTGCTTATTCAGCACGACGGCCGAACGATTACTCTTGAGGTTGCGCAGCACCTTGACGAGAAGACTGTTCGTTCAATCGCTCTTTCAACCACTGACGGTTTAAAGCGTGGCCAAGACGTTGAAGCTACTGGCGCTCCAATTAGTGTACCTGTTGGTAACGAAACTCAAGGCCGTATGTTTAACGTGACTGGTAATGCAATTGACGGCAAACCTGAAGCGACTGGCAAGAAAGCGCCTATTCACCGTGCTGCTCCGACACTTGAAGAGCAATCAAACAAAAGTGAAATTCTTGAAACTGGTATTAAAGTAGTTGACCTTATTGCGCCGCTTGTTAAGGGTGGTAAAGCCGGCCTCTTCGCCGGTGCCGGTGTTGGTAAGACGGTGCTTATTACTGAGCTTATTAACAACATCGCGAAATTCCACAGTGGTAACTCTGTCTTCGCCGGTGTTGGTGAACGTACTCGTGAAGGTAACGACCTCTACTACGAAATGCAAGAAGCTGGAGTTCTTGAAAAGACTTCGCTTGTCTTCGGACAGATGAATGAGCCACCTGGAGCTCGTCTTCGTGTTGCTCTTTCAGCACTTACTATGGCTGAAGCTTTCCGTGACGAAGGTAAAGACACACTTCTTTTCATCGACAACATTTTCCGTTACACACAAGCCGGTGCTGAAGTTTCAGCACTCTTGGGTCGCCTTCCATCTGCTGTAGGTTACCAACCAAACCTTCAAGAAGAAATGGGTGCACTTCAAGAACGTATTACTTCTACAAAGAAGGGTTCAATTACTTCTGTACAAGCCGTGTACGTTCCTGCCGACGACTTTACTGACCCAGCGCCAGCAACAACTTTCGCTCACCTTGATGCGACAATCGTTATGAACCGTGCACTTACTGAAATTGGTATCTACCCTGCTGTTGACGTGCTTGCTTCAACATCAACCAGCCTCGACCCAGAGATTGTTGGTGAGTTCCACTACAACACTGCCCGTGAAGTACAACGGGTGCTACAACAGTACAAAGAACTCCAGGACATCATTGCAATCCTTGGTATGGAAGAACTTTCTGACGAGCAAAAGCAAACTGTTGCGCGTGCTCGCCGTGTACAACGGTACCTTTCACAAGCATTCTTCGTGGCTGAAAAGTTCACCGGAAATAAGGGTGTATACGTAAAGGTTGAAGATACTATCCGCGACTTCGCTGATATCCTTGAAGGTAAATACGACGACAAGCCTGAAGACTGGTTCTACATGGTTGACGGTACACTTCTAAACAAGGCTAAGCAGAAATAGTCATGATGCATTTGCAACTTATCACCCTAACTGGCGTCAGCATCGACAAAGATGTCTACGAGTTAATGGCCCCTACTACGGCGGGTGATATTGCTGTATTCCCAGGCCACGAAGCGTTGGTAACAATGGCTGCGCCTGGGGTGCTTGCGGTGCGTAATGAAAAGACTGACAAAGACGAGAAGCTCGAATACTTCGCAATTAGCGGTGGCATTATTGAAATCAACCCGAAGTACGTTCGTGTGCTTGTTGACGAAGCCGATGCTGGTGCTGACATTACAGAGGCAGATTCTAAAGCAGCCCTCGACCGTGCGCTCAAACTCCGCGACAACGCGACCAGCCAAGTTGACATTGAAAAAGCTGTACAGCTTATCACCCAATCACAAGTACGTTTACGCGTCGCTGATTTGCAACGACGCCGACGACACTAGAAAGCTGAGTACTATGGACAAAGAGCCAGGTAAAAAAGAACCAATAGATTTATACAGATTTATTTATCCGATTGGAAAGCTTGCCCTCGACCATAAATACAACTCCAACATCATTAATCCTGAAAATATTCTTGATACGCCGGCTATTTATGCGGCGAATCATATTCATGCCGTTGATTCACTTCTGCTAACGGAAGCTTATACAGAAGAAACCGGTAACCCGCTTCGTTTTGTTATTAAAGATGGGTACTCTAAAGGAACTGGCATAGATGACAAGGGTAAGCTTGGTCGCACCGCTAAGTTTATTGTTGACCATACGCTCCAGATTCCGGTATCGCGTGAAGGCAATGACCGGGTGAGCTACAAACTATTTGAAGACCGAGTGGCGCAAACTCTAGAACGTGGTGATTCACTAGGTATTCACCCGGAAGCCACACGCTCAAGCGACGGCAGGCTATATAAATTCAAAGCCGGTGCCGCACGTTTAGCGATTGCAAATAAGGTTCCTATTGTGCCGGTTGGGTTTGTGTATAATACGCATACAAATAGCCGAAAAATCGATGTCGATATTTCGTTTGGCCAACCAATACTTCCCGAAGATTTAGAACGATTCCCCTATGCGATGATTCCTGGGCTGAGAAATAAGGCCGAGCGCGTGACGCAAGTTATCGAGAACCGAGTAGCTGAACAAACGGGCATGAGCCAAACGAATGTGTTTGCAGTGCTACGAAAACTTAGGCAACCGAATGAGCGGCAATAAGCTCGCGCACTTCGGCGGTTGTCTTAGTGTGCATCAACTTCTCGCGTAGTTCTGAAGCGCCGGCAAAATCGCGAACGTAAATTTTGAAGTATCGTTTTAACGGGTCGAACTTTCGTGGTTCGAGCTCTTCGTTGTACTTGTCGTATAAATCTAACTGGTAGTTAAGAAGGTCGAGTAATTCGGCTGATGTTTTTTCTGGTTGTACTTCTGCAAAGGCGTACGGGTTCTGGAAAATTCCGCGGCCAATCATGACGCCATCAACACCGTATTTTTCAACGAGTTCAAGGCCATGGGCACGGTCACGGATGTCTCCGTTAATAGTAAGCAACGTGTTTGGTGCAATTTCATCACGTAACGCTTTAATTTCAGGAATCAATTCGAAGTGAGCTTCTACCTTGCTCATTTCTTTGCGGGTACGCAAGTGGATGGTGAGGTTGACGACGTCTTGCTTAAGAATAAATGTTAACCAGTCTTTCCACTCTTCCAGCTTGTAATCCCCTAGGCGGGTCTTCACGCTGACAGGTAGCCCAGCTTCTTTTGTTGCGGCGATAATCTCAGCAGCAAGCTCTGGTGTGCGAATAAGGCCACTCCCCGAGCCGCCATGCACGACAGATTTATCAGGACAACCCATATTTATATCGATACCCTTAAAACCGAGGTCTTTGAGGCCATGTGCCATCTGTCGGAAATGGTCAGGATTCTTACCCCAAATTTGGGCAACCATCGGGTGTTCGTCTTCGGTAAAAGCTAAACGGCCACGAGTGCTGTGCAAACCTTTCGGACTACAGAAACTTGCGGTGTTTGTAAATTCAGTAAAGAAGATGTCGGGCTGGCCGGCTTTTTTAATAACGTGACGAAAGACAACGTCAGTTACTGCCTCCATCGGGGCAAGAATAAAAAAAGGCTTAGGTAGTTCGTTCCAAAAATTGTTCATTGTTCTTATTATCTCACAAAAAAATACGCAACACCTACCACGATAACTTCATGATGAGTGTTGCGAACAGAGATAGTGATGGATGGGTTGGGTGGGCGCCCGGAGGCGCCCACCTTGTGGGTGCTAGACGAGGTCCTTCAGGGGCTTGGGCGTTTGACCGCCTCGCTCCATAACGGTGACGTACCGCATGTACGCTGCGTCTCGCTCTTCCTGTGTCTTGGCCTGCTGAATTGCTACGATTTCATTCGATGGCAATGTTTTCACCTCCTCAGGTGAATCGGTTGCGTATTGGGGAAGCCGTCTAGCGGTATCCGCCGTACGATTTCCACAGTTCGTCGAACTTTTTCTTGGCCTGAGTCGCATTGACTTTGGCGTTTGCCAGGTCGCAGTACTCGTTTGAGTCTTCCGGTGCGTTCTCGCACTTTTCGACGTACTCGTTTGCTGCTTTTAGTGTCTCCTCCGCTTGCGCGATGAGGATATTGCCGGTCTTTACTGACAAATGTGTCACCTCCTAAGGGCGAACTCGTATTGAATAAAGGAAAGCCTGGAAGGGCCGCTGGGTATGTAGAAACTCACCAGCGGCCCCCTGGTATCACGACCATGGGTAAGATGGCCGGTTTCGCGATGGGGGAGGTTTGGGGGAAACCGTATCGCGAAACTCTATCACTATCTCTGAAATGTGCATTTCGAGGAGCAGTGAAATAAAAACACCAAAAATGATGTTCTTGTTTCACTGCTCTACCCGAATACTATTTTATTATAGCACTTTTTATAGTGTGTTGTCAATGAGGTCGTCTTCGAATCGAATCAAATCGGCCAAGGTTGGTGCGTAATCGCTGACATCTGGCAAATCGAGAGTTGCTATGTGTTTCCAAACGGCTGCAATAAGCTTTTTCGTTCGCTCGATTTCTTCGTGCGTGAAGTCAGTAGTGAGGACAATCACTTCGCCAGATTTCGCTGGTTCGATAAATGCTAGTTGGCCATCAGTTACAGTGTATTTGCTGTAATCGCGTGAATTCTCTACCAGTATTTTATAGAACATGAGCTGTTGGCGATAGCGGTGCAGCTTCATCTTCGTACGGTCGTCGCCCTTTGTCCAAGATTCCGACGGGTGGCCAGTTTTGTAATCAGTGACAGTCATTTCATTGAGCTCGTCATCAATATCAACCATATCGAGTGAGCCGTTTAAGCGCGCATCTTCGAGGTGGACATTTTGATGGCCGAAGCTAAGCTCTGCTTTTTGGCTTGGTAAGAATGGCAATGCGCCAGAACGAACAAACTCTGAAATATCTGCACTCCCCTTTTGCAGGTAGGTCGTGAAATCTTCTGGTGCTAAACGTTGGCTTTCGAGTGCAACTTCAAAATCATGCAAAATATCTTCGAGCGGTTTTTGCTCGCCCGTTGCATTTAGGTGAACGTGGGCTTGTTGCATGGCTCGGTGAACCGCGGTTCCATATGAGGCTGACGGTGCCTTGGCACTTGGGAAATGCAATAAGTTATTAAGTAGGAAATGTTGCGGGCCGCCACGTGATACATCAAGGAAATTATTGAATGATGTTGCACTGAGTTTGAAGTGTTCAAGTTGTGGTGCGAGGAGTGACTTTAAGTCTTGAGTCGTTTCGATAAGTGGTTGGTACCATGCAAGCTCGACTGCTTCAACGTATTCGTCTTGGGATGTTTCGGGTGTTGGCGTCGCATCGATATTTGTTGCGAGCAAGAAATCAGCCATTAACGTATTTTTACCGCCATCATTCGAATCGCTGTAGCTAATAATCAAATCGTGTCGAGCGCGAGTCATAGCGACGTAGAATAAACGAAGACGCTCATCGGCAGTATTACCGGCTGGTTCAAGCGGGAGGTTTTCAGGGTATGAAATTGAGCTGCTACGGTGCCGTGCAGTTTGACCCCAGACGCTATCAACACCGTTGAAAACGTAGACTGTATTAAATTCGAGTCCTTTCGATTTGTGTGCCGTGAGTAGTTGCACTGCAGGAATATCGCTCGCAAGTGAGTGGCTGCTGGTGCCAATACCGATGCCAAGGCGACGGTACAAATCGATACATTCAACAAATTCTTTCAATGTTAATGTAACGCCTGGTCGGTGGTCGCGTAGTTTTGCGCGAATGGTACGTAACGCTTCAAGATAAATTAAGTATTGTTCTGGATGATCTTCGAGTTGTTCGGTTGCAAAGAAATAGGTAAATAATGGGCTTGGCTTGTCATCGTTCTGGCCGATGATTTGGTCGAGCATTGGTTCGAGCGGCGTGTGAATACTAGCCGAAGCGCGTTCAATAAGCCAAGTATGCATTTCAACAAATGCTGGCGTGGTTTCCATGACACTCATCCAAGATTGGTGTGCGTCGTGTGCGTTGATACTGAGCTTCCATAGATCAAGCGGTGTAAAACCCCACGCCGGGTGCGCGAGTAATTCTGGCAGTTGAGCGTTCACCTTGTCGTGTTTGCCATGGGCTAGGTCAACCAGAATATTAGCAGTTTGTTCCAGCAGTACAATTGGCGGCTGCTCTAACACATTGTCTTCTCGTTCGTAACGCACGGCAATATTGTAGCGGCTGAAGTATGGCAGCAGGCTTTGAATTTCAGCGTGACGACGTGCAAGTACGGCAATCTCGCCAGGCGCTTCACCGGCATCGAGGCGACGCTTAATATCATTTACCAACCAATGGCGTTCCGAGTGCGGCGCAGGTGCCTGATACAGCGACACGCTGTCTGGCTTGGTGCTGTGTGAGAGCAACTGCTTGTTGAGTTCTGGGAAACGGTATTCCAGGCGGTCGTCGCCTTGTTGAATAACTGCGCGAGATGCCTCAAGAATAGTTGGGCCTGAACGATAGTTGTTCGTAAGCACAATTTGCTTTGCGTTTGGATACACCGAACTAAAGTTGAGGATGTTGCTGATGTCAGCACCCTGGAACCCGTACACAGCCTGGTCATCATCGCCCACTACAAGAATATTTGGTGAGCCTTCGTTTACTGGATTATCGGTAAGGTTATGCAAAATACGCATTTGCGCCAAGTTAGTATCTTGGAATTCATCAACCATAAAGTAAAGATATTTTTCTTGAAGGTTAAACTTTAAATCTTCATGAACTTCGATGGCGTGCACGACTTGCATAATCATATCGTCGTAATCGAATAGGCCAGCTTTTTCCATCTCACTTAAATATTCGTAATAAATATACGACAATGCTTTAAGCTTTGTGAGACGTTTGCGATCTTTACCAACCATCTTCTTTTGGTTATTCCGTTCGAACCAGCGGTTCTTCCACGCAGTGATTGGTTTAGTTGGGTGAATAGTTGCGGCTTGTTCAAGCGTTGCTGCGAGTGAATCTGTAAGAATACGAACAAGCGGCGCAACACCGTACAGCGGTTCGGTTTCAGCAGCTTCGATAATAAGTTGTTCATAGGCAGTTTGCAGCCCGGCTGCAGTTGTTTTCTTAATCCCCTGTTCGAGTATTGGCACAACTAACCGTTCAACGACGTCGAGTGATTCTTCACTTTGTTGCAACACAGCTAAAAGTTCATCACTTGTTAAGGCGCTGTTTCGTTTTAATTGAGAAATAACGCTTTTTGCATCAGACAGATACGTATATTCGCCGTTCATCATACTGGCGAGCGGATTGCGGTTTCTGTCTAACTTGTCAAAAATGCCACGAAGAATTTCGTATTGGCGAAGCTCGTCGGCTGGCTCAAACAAAGCATTGTTATAAAAGTATTCACGGTTCTGGTTGATAACGTCGCTCCCGAAACTGTGGAAGGTGTGAATTGCAACTTTGTAGGCGTCTTTACCGATAATATCGACAAGTCGTTCACGCATTGCCTGCGCACCGCTATCGGTGAAAGTTAAACAGAGAATATTCTGCGGTAATGTGTCAGTTTTTTTAAGAATGTTTGCAATACGAACGCTGAGAAGCTCGGTTTTACCCGTACCTGGGCCGGCGACAATCATAACGGGGCCATCGATGGTATCAACGGCTTGTTTTTGTGCCTCATTCAGCTGTTTGTATCGTGATTCAAAGCTCATTCATTCATTATACACGGCAGGAAATGGTACAATGGTTGACATGAACGACCAAATATATGATGATTACGCTTTAGAGCGTCTACTGAAAGAACAATTTGGAGTATCCGCCGAGGTTGATTCCGTCATCGCCCGTCGTATTCCTGTTGGTCGCAGTGTCGAAGCAACATTATTTCTTACAAAGAAAAAACAGCTTTTCTTATATATTCATGGCGAAGTGAAGCTATTATTTTCTGATGTACAGAAAATTGTCTCACGGGTTGGTTTAACTGCTGAGCTATATATGCCACCAAAAAACCGCCCAAACTACTTCGACGAAATTGGTACGAAGAAATTCTTAGAAATTTTCCCTGGCCGCAAAGTCACCACTGCTGAGGACATTGCGTTTTATCGCACCCTTGCACCGTATAGCCCAGCGCTAATTCTTATTCAAGATATCAAAAATGGTGTCATTCACCAATTTGATGCCGACAGTAAAAACAATTGGCGACCACACGCAAAGTTTAGTTACCGTCGCATTCGTACGAGCTAATATTCTTCAACAGGTTCAATAACGCTAAGGTTAGCTTTGGCTGCAATACCTACAAGGAAATCCAATGCACTTGGTTCGTCGAATGCTGCCTCGGCTAATGGTTGGCGTAATTCAAATAGCACGTTTTTACCACCTGGAATGACACGTAGTTTGTAGATAACGACATCGTTTTCAATATCTTTCACAAAGTATGATTTCGGGCTTGAGGCCGCCACTTCTGACCAGCTAGAACCAACGGTTTCTTTGTCGTCACCATTCACGGTTGCTGTGTAGGGATATGCTTGCACTGACAAGCTATTATTAAGCGATTTAGCGGTTGTAAGTCCGTAACCACAACTATCTGCCGTCGTGCCGTTCGGTGCTTTTACACCAGCCCTCAGGCCTTGGCTAATGCCCGTTATGAAATCGCCGTTGAAGCTACCTTTGATGATGTCGGTCGTAATTATATTACAAGTATTAAAATCTGGTGTTTCTGTTAAATTGATTTCAGTTTTCGGTGGTGCTGGCGTAGCTTTTGGGGTAACCATATAAAGGCCAATTGCGCCAAGAATAGCAATCACTACAATAATGAGTGTCGCGATAGTTGATCGCCGCCTTGATTTGTTTGCTGCTTTTTTCGATACCATATTAATTACACCCCGTACATTTATAGGCACTTATAACATTGATACTTGCTGCCGATGATGCACAGCCAATGTTTACTTCGTAATAACTCACGCGTACGCCAGGGCTTGATGCACCCTTCCATTTAATTGAATCGCTCGATGGCCCAGTGGTTTTCCAGTTTGCGAGCGATGCTAATTGCTTCGCTTTAATATTTGCTGTTTTGGTGCCACAGATATTTGTCCAATTTGCATTAATGGTACGGCCACAATATTCTGCCTTACAGTTATCCTCGCCCGCAGTGAGTGTTAAGTTCATCCCTTCTCGTGTATATGTAGCCGAGTTGGAAGATTCTGTGTAGGCGCTTGCTGCTGAACCTTTTTGACATTTAACTGCGGCTTTCAGGGTGACATCTTGGCCGTACGATAACGCATAAGTGACGCGAGCGTAGTTTGTGCCGTGCACCCACGCAGTGTTGTTCGCTTTCCATGAATAATATTTAGTTGTTCCTGCGGGGCATGCTGCTGTAGTGGCTGCACTCGATAATGACATGCTGTCGTTTGCGCTGGTAAGTTCAAATGCAGCCGGTGCACTGATTGGAGTAGTTTGCTTGACCGTTACAGAACCAGCACTTTCAACACCACTCGCTGTCGCGTAAACCTTAAAGAACCACTCAGTACCTTGAGTGATATTATTTGAAATTGCGAGGCTGGTGTTTTTCGTTGTTGCACTGAATGTCGTTGCACCATCGCTGAGACCATACTTTACTGTATAGCCGGTCGCATTTGCTGATGCCGTCCACGCGATAGTCACCTGTGTCGGCGAATTAATCGTTGCGGCGACTTCCGTTGGGGTAACGGGCACAATAATGTTTGAAGCGATGTTTGAAAATTCACTCGTGTCATCTGGTGATACGGCTTGTACTTTGAAGAAGTAGGTTCGGCCACTCGCTAAATTACTGGCAACATCGCTGGTGCTTTTAACACCTTTTGTCGTAACCACGCCATTGGTAAACGTATTATTTGTTGCCCGCATGACGGTGTAGGTTGTGAGGTCGGTCGCGTTAATTGCTGGAGTCCAGTTGAGTGTCACTTGAGTTGGTGAATTTACTGTCGCATTCAGCGTTGGTGTGCCAAGGGAAATTGTATCCCCCGCTGCAGGTGTAGTTGGAACGGCTTCGGGTTGAGTGACTTCCCCGCTAAATAAGCCGTGGCTTTGTACTTCTTTTAGTTCACTATTAAGTTCACTGCGATAAATAAGTTTGTAAGTTGAGCATGAACCCGAGCCGTTGCATGATGAGCTTCCATCGCCTTGATATTCAATGAAATCATCCCCTACTAATGCCAATGTATCGCCACAACGAATAACATTTGTTTCGGTAGATTTAGCGCCGGGAACGGTCAAGGCTGATTTGTCTAACCCTTTTAATGTGACGGTTGTAAGAATGTTCGCATCTGCCGTTATTGCTGCGCAACTTGGGTAGTTTCCGTTTTGTGTAAAGTAGGTTTCGAGGGCGTCAGAAATAGTGCCTACATTCGCACTACGCTGCGCATCGCGGGTGTCTGCTTGATAGCGAGTTATGCCAATAACGGCAAGCCCAGCTAAAACACTAATTGCAACAATCACCACCACGAGTTCTACTAGAGTAAAACCACCCCGTTTCTTCATAGGATAATTGTAGCATAAGCAGCAACATTGCCACCAGATATGATAAAATAACATACGTTCATGCAATGGGGATTCGCCAAGTGGTAAGGCACTGGTTTCTGGTACCAGCATTCGGGGGTTCGAATCCCTCATCCCCAGCCAAGAAAAATGACGAACTTTCTGTTCGTCTTTTTTCTTGCCGTGGCGATGGCGAACGAGAACCCACGTTTTGCGAAAGCAAAACCTCACCTTGGGATTTTTAGTTCGAATCCCTCATCCCTATTCGCGACAATCGATAACTGAAGTTGGCTAGTTCAGTGCCTTTAGAAATGTGTATGTGGCCATTAAATTGTAGAGTTTGCCTTGATTGGTATCATCATTCATAGGCTTTAGCTTCGCTTCTTCGATAGACACCGAGACATATGCCATAGCTTTTTCGAGAGTAAGCCACTGTACCGTGAACTGAGCCTCACCTTCATCTTGGGGATCGGTAAGTCCACCGATGGTATCTAATGTTGCGAAGTATCCATTGATGAGGTATTTCTTATCTAATAGATTACGATACTGTACAACAGTTCCAATCTCTTGAACGTCTTTTACAGTAACGCCCAGTTCTTCTTGTAGTTCTCGAGTAATGGCATCGTGATCTGACTCACCTGAGTCAATTCCGCCACCAGGTAATAAGCCTTTATTTAGGACTAAAAGTTGATTATCTTTTTTGATCACAACTTTTACGGTTGGTCGATCCGTGTATTGTATTGCTGGGTCTAACTGACCAATAGTTGTTAAAATATTCATACCTTTATAATAGCATTCGATTTACGCTCGGGTATAAACACGTTCTTTTTCGGCAATTAAAAAGCCCCGAACCAGCAAACTACCTCACTCAATAGCGTTCGCTAGAGTTTGGCGGTCTGCAGGTTCGGGGCGGTGTGAGCCCTTATTGATATTCAATGTATAACCCCTCGGCATTTCGTGCAGCTTTCGCTGCTCGAATCCGATTCGGCCACACCGATAAACAGAGTGCCTGTGGGCTCACAGGGTAGAGGCGCTCTGTCGCTATCGGTTACGTACGACCAGCCAGCGGCATTCATCATGCGAACAATCTCAGCCTTTGGATAAACCGTCTGGCTGAAGTGTCCGCTTCGGATGGGCGTCCCGTGTTCGTCGAAGATTTCCCAGTCAGCAGACAAAATTCCTGTCTGCGTGTCAAGGTTTCGAATTCGACGGAACGTGTGTGATTCTCCGATGCTGCGTTCTGTCACCTTGTTAGGTTCCTTCGACAGCTCTTCGAGAGTCGTCAACTCTACCACGAGCGAGCCGCTCGCGTGGGTTGACTGTCTCGCGTTAGCTAGGATTCTAAGGTCCGCTTCCGGGCCTTTGTATCCAAGAGAATTCCAGAGAATCATTGTGGCGCAGATTGAGCCTTCGAGCTGTATATCTTGTGCGTTGCCCCGAAGGGTAGCGATTCCAAGACCGAGCGCTCGTGATGCCTGGCTCAGGCTGGCGATGAACTCTTTTGAAAAGTCCACCGCCTGCACATCTGCACCTCGGAGGGCGAGTTCTACGGACGAGTAACCCCGACCGCAGCACACGTCCGCGACCTTGCTACCGATTTGCAGGCCGCACGTCTCCCATAGAGCCCCGATGATATCGGGAATCCTTGGGATTCGTGAGCCCCCGTACATCTCGTCGGAGAACGTTTCCCAAAAGGCGGCGTTATCCGACATGTGCATGTCTTTCGACTTGTTCCAGGTTATCCTGAAGTCCGTCGAGTAGCTCGCGACACATCGCTCGTACTTCGCTCAGATCATTTATCCCTCGCACGCTTGCGACGAGGTATTCCGACGCCTTCCGAAGTTCCGGGTGGTTGGATGAAATAAACCATCCGCAAATCACCGGGTCTCTCTCGAGGCGATTGAGCTGGAGCATGATGAACGGCGTAGCGAGCCGAAGCGCCGCCTTCGCGAATCGCCGAATCATGATGTTATCGTCGACTCCCGAGCGCATTTCTGCGTCGTTCACTCGACAGGCTTCCGCTTGCCGAGAAGCGATGACGGCAGCCATTACCGGTGACGGCTTCG
>Ga0247814_10000213_pt1 | contig 52857 bp, 52 predicted proteins | sample UWRJL179409R1_FD_179947 | JGI IMG/M metagenome (GOLD analysis project Ga0247814, IMG submission 179947) | Plant litter microbial communities from Arlington Agricultural Research Station in Wisconsin, United States - UWRJ-L179-409R-1 | ecosystem: Environmental > Terrestrial > Plant litter >... | reverse complement strand
AAAGGGCCATCCCTGGCCCAGTGCGGCTAAACCGGCGTCCTGCCGGTTTACCCTGCAACTCAACATCGAAGTTCGGCCGGCGTGGTTTGACGGGGCGCCTAAGATCAAGATCAAAAACAAAGCCAGAGCCAGAGCCAGAGCCAGAGCCGGGTTGAATCTGTGTGGCCTGTATCTCAAGTGTAGGAGCGAAATTATTCGCGAGGCGCTGTGGCCTACAGGACCCAGCCGCGAGCCGCTTAACAAAACCGTCCAAATTTTGGGGAGCAGTTCACAGTCTGCACAGGAGAATGCATACAATCCCCCATGGGAGCGAGCTTGCTCGCGAAGGACGTCATCGATACGGCGTGCTGCCTGGATAAACCCGGTGGCCACATTTTTCGCGAGCAAGCTCGCACGATGTCCGTAGGCTCGTGAAAAGGCTCAGCCCTTGCGCGTAAGCGGCTCACCCGCAAACGTTACCCCGGCCAGGCCGTGGGCGATCAATGCGCGGATGTTGCCGTGGTCGCTGCCGTCTGGCGTGGCTTGTACCGAACGGTAATGCTCGCCAAATGCCAGCAATGCCTCTTCATTGCTCAACCCTTCGAGCAACGCGAGGCCCAGGGTTTTGCACGAGCCTTCGTTTTGCCCGGCAGCGTTTTCAACCGGGCCGTTGCTGAACGCTTGCGGCTGGTAGTCATAGCCGGTCGCGATGAAGGCCAGTGTGTCGGCAAACAGATGTTCGCCACTCGCCAGACTGGCGCGCAGGGTATTCAGATCAGTCATGCTTGTGTTCCTTGGCGAACGCCGCTTGCTGTTCGGCGCTGGCTTCTTGCTGATATTGCGCTTTCCACTCGCTGTACGGCATGCCGTAAACCACTTCGCGGGCTTGGTCGAGGCTGACGTCGATGTGCTTTTCGTCGGCTGCGGCCTTGTACCATTTGGACAGGCAGTTGCGACAGAAACCGGAAAGGTTCATCAGGTCGATGTTCTGCACGTCCTTGCGACTGTCCAGATGCGCGACCAGTCGGCGAAAGGCGGCGGCTTCGAGTTCGAGGCGTTCTTGCGGGGTCATGATGGGCTCTTCGCAGGCAATTAAGGGCGCAATGATAAGAGTTTCAGCGCTGCCCGGCGAGGGTGATCGACACCGACTCGGCGAAACGCAGGGCATGGGGCTTGTCGACTTCGACTTCGGCGTACAGCACGGGTTCGTAGCTCATCACCAGGTCCAGCACTTCCTGAGTCAGGCGTTCGAGCAAGGCAAAACGATTGCCTTCGACGTGCTGAATGATGGCTTTGGTGATGGTGCGGTAGTTCAAGGCGTGGCCAATGTCGTTGTCGCGCACGGCTTCCTGAGCGGCATAAAGAATCGTCAGGTTGATCAGCACGTCCTGTTTATTGACGATTTCATCTTCGTTGATACCGATGAAGGTGCGCAGGCACAGGTCCTTGACCCGGATGCGTGCGGTGCCTGGTTCAAGTCTTGCCATCAGTTTCTGCTCCGTCCGATCAATTGCAGGAATTCCAGACGGGTCGTGCTCGAATCACGGAATGCGCCGAGCATCACCGAGGTGTTCATGGTCGAGTTCTGCTTTTCGACGCCGCGCATCATCATGCACATGTGTCTGGCTTCGATAACCACTGCCACACCAGCGGCGTTGGTGACTTCCTGAATCGCGTCGGCGATCTGCCGGGTCAGGTTTTCCTGGATCTGCAGGCGGCGGGCGAACATGTCCACCAGACGGGCGATCTTGGACAAGCCGAGCACTTTGCCAGTCGGGATGTAAGCCACATGCGCCTTGCCAATAAAGGGCAGCAGATGGTGTTCGCACAGCGAGTACAGCTCGATGTCCTGGACGATGACCATTTCATCGTTGTCGGAGGCAAACAGCGCACCGTTGACGATTTCCTCGACGCTCTGCGCGTAGCCATGACACAGGTATTGCATCGCCTTGGCGGCGCGTTTCGGGGTATCCAGCAGGCCTTCGCGGTCAGGGTTTTCGCCCAGACCGACGAGAATCTCGCGGTAGTGCTGTGGCAGGGATGAGCTCATCAAAAGGATCCTCGGGGCAGCTTACTTGACGTGCCGTCCGCCGTTTACGGTAAGGGTTGTGCCGGTGACATACGGGTTATCCAGCAGATAACGCAGGCTTTGGTAAATCACCTCGGGACCGGGCTCGATGCCCATGGCCGATTTCGCCAGGGCTTTGGCGCGATAGGCCGAATCGTCATGAGGTTGAAACATCAACAGGGCCGGGGCGATGCCATTGACCTTGATCCGTGGCGCGAACCTGGCGGCGAACGATAAGGTCAGGCTGTCGAGTCCTGCTTTGCTGGCGCAATAAGCGATGTGCTTGCTGCTCCCTTTGCGGGTCACGTCATCGCTGACATGGATAATGTCCGCGACCTCGCATCGATGCAACAACTGCTCGCAATGCAGGTTGATCAGGTAGGGCGCGAGCATATGGACGTTGAACATCCGGGTAAAGACTTGTGCTTCGTCGCCAGGCGTTTCCGCCAGCCACTCTGAAGCATTGTGGACGATGGCCCGCAGGCTGTCGGTCTGGTTTTTCAGTGCGGCGATAAATTGCAGGACGCCTGCTTCGGATGAAAAATCGCCATGAATCGCAATGGCGCCTGCCGCGCGTAGCTGTTCAACTTCGGGGTGCTCGCTGCGGTAGCTGATGATCACTGCCTGGCCGTCCGCCAGCAGGCGCTGCGCGCAGTGCAGCCCAACGCGCTGACTGGCGCCAGTGATCAGGATCGGGGCAGGAGACAAAGCCATGAGCGCTCGCACGTCGGAATCATTGGGTGTCGACCTTTGCTGGCCGCTAGCTGCAGCAAAGTTATACCAATGGGTACTCTTGTACAACTGCGTGCACTCAGACCGCGCCAGTCACCGCTCTATAACCCTGAGGCAAGAGAGATCGCCGCGTGGAAGGTTTAGGGCAAGGGCGTTAAAACTTACGCAAAAACTGTACATTGCTGCTGGTGTTTGTACAGGTTGTGAGTTGGGCTCACCGTGAGTGAGCCGATTGCGTAGTCGTGCGGGGTGTCGGCGTGCTGTTCAACCACGACGACAGCAAATGCGTCGACAGCGGGATAAACCAGAACACCATCAGCGGCGTCAGCAACAAGGTGCTGATCAGCACGCGTGGCAGCAGTTGCAGCTCATTGAGCAGCGGGCTGAGCACGAAATTGAACAGCAGCGAGACTGGAAAAAACGCCAGCCAGATCGCCACGGCCTGTTTCCAGCGTGGCGGGCGCTGGCCGACTGCGCCGAACCAGCCATCGATACCGCTGACCCGATGTTCCGAAGGTTGCGCAAACAGACCGCTGCCGCGCACCAACCAGGAGCTTCGCGAGGCGGAATGCTCCCAGGCGTGCATGGTTTCAGCGTTGGCGAAGCGGAAAATAATCTGGAATTCGTTATCGTCTGGCGGAGGCGCGAGAACACCCGAACCCAGGTAACCGGGGAAGTCGGTGGCCAGTTGTTCGCCTTCATGCAGCCAGGTCATGAGTTCCTGGTAGCGGCCGTGGGCCACGCGACGAGCAACCATCAAGGTGACGGGGGTGGTAGACATTGTGTATCTCCGATAAACGAGTGAGATTCCCGGATAGGGAAGTCACATGACGAGGCGCCGGGATAGTGGGCTGCGTCAGCTTCGCGTTTTAGCAAGCAAGGATTATTCCTGAAATTCATAAATAAGCCATAGGCTTTCATCACTTCGTCTACATCAGCGCGAGTCGCAGGGGTTTTAGCGAAAGACCGGTCCACAGGGGTACAATGCGGCCCACTGTGTCCATGCGATCCCTGTCATGACTGAATCTCTCACTGGCCGCTCTGTTTCAAGCGGCCTCAAGCAAGATCTGAAGCAGGAAGAATTGTTCCCGATCCGTGAAGTGTCGCGCATGACCGGCATCAATCCGGTCACCTTGCGCGCGTGGGAAAGGCGCTATGGCCTGATTCAGCCTACCCGCACGGAAAGTGGTCATCGTCTGTATTCTCAGGCGGATATCGATGAAGTGCGCAGCATTCTGGGCTGGATCGAACGCGGCGTGGCGGTGAGCAAAGTCAGCAAGATTCTCGCCAAGACCCAGGCTGCGCGTATTCAGGCGGTGGCTCCCGAGAGCGATATTGCGCTGGGAGAGTGGGGCGAATGGCAGTCGCAAGTACGACAGGCCGCCGGCTCCTTCGATGAGCGCCGTCTGGAACAACTGTACGGCCAGGTGTTTTCCAGCTATCCGATGACGGTGGTATTTCAGGACATCCTGCTGCCGGTCTGGCGTGAATTGTTGCTGCATCACGACCGTTTCGGCCAGGTCAGCGAATGGCTGTTTCTCGACAGCTTCCTGCGTGCGCGTGCCTTGCAGCGCCAGCAATTATCGAATGGGTTGACCGAGAAGAAGGTGGTGCTCGCAGGCCTGCCGGGGCAATGCCGGGAACTGGAACTGTGGGTGGCGGGATTATTGCTGGGCAGTCCTGACTTCGATATTCAGGTTCTGGCGTTGGGCCAGCCGCTGGAAGAACTGACACTGGTCTGCGGCAAGGTTCGTCCGCTGGCGGTTGTGCTATTTACCAATCACCCGCCGGCCCTTGATTTGCCGCGCCGACTCAAACGCCTGGCATTGGCGCTTGACTGTCCGCTGGTGCTGGCAGGAGAGGGTGCCGATCTGGCGCAGGAAAGTCTCGATGGATCGCCGGTGGCGTGTATTGGCAGCGAAGGCGGCTTCATGCAGCGGCGCTTGCGGCAATTCATCGAGGGGCATCTGGATACGTGATGGCGTACGGGAAGGGTTTTGCGGCACCGATCAGCGATGCATGGTTGGATAAACGCGCTGGTGTTCCTGAAGGATGTACTGGCGCAGCCGTTCGGTTTCTTCCTTGTTGCGCTGGCTTAGACGGTACGCCGCAAGCCCTGACTCGGTGAGGCGTTCAAACGTGCCACGAAGCGCAATGGGCGCGTGCCCGACAGGCGCGAACCAGGCGGAGAAGTTTTTTGGCGGTTTGGTCGACCGACGATTTTCCAGCAGCACGCCTTTGAACGAAACCTCATGAACCCATAACGCCGTCGGAGTGCCTTTTTCGGTCTCCAGCGGCACGGGCTCTTGCAGCGTCAGGCGCCACGGACGAATTCGCGGTCCTTCTTCGAAAATACTCGGCGCGCCCAACTCCAGGTGCAAGGCGTGAAACTCGTCCTCCACCAGGTGCAGCGGGAACGTCATCTGCTGGTTGGCGAATTGCGCCTGGATCGTCACTTGCTCATGAGCCGCCAGACGGGTGAGCAGTTCCTGAATGTGTACCCCACCGTTCACCGTCAAGCTGCGTGTCGCATCGCGCACGTTCAGTTTGGGGTTGTGCTGCATGTTCTGGATAAAATCCAGTTCAGCTTGGGTGAGAAGACTGTCGTGTGACATTACAGGGCTCGAAAAAACCGATTATTGGGGAAGCAGACCATTAATTCCACATTATGTTGCACTGATGTGTTTTTTTAACGCGGCGATCTCCTCTTTGGCAATAGCCAATTCAACTTCCAGCTCAACCACCCGTTGTTGAGCCTCTACCTGTTTGGTGACGTTTTTCTGAATGCCGATGAAATACGTCAGCTGATCGGCCTCATTGAGCACCGGCGTTATCGATAATTCGTTCCAGAACGGCGTGCCATCCTTGCGGTAATTGCGCAGAATCTGGCGGCAAGGCTGGCCGCTGTGGACCGCTTCGCGAATCGCTTGCAGCGCTGGCTGTTGCCGGTCGTCGCCCTGCAGGAAGCGGCAGTCCTGATACAGGATGTCGTCCACCGGATAACCGGTCAGCATTTCGAATGCCTTGTTCGCGTAGATCAGAATATTGTCTTCACCTTCCTGCTCGGCGACGACAATGCCGTCATTGGAAGCGTCCACCACCAGTTGCAGCAGTTTTGCATTGATCATGAAGAGAGTTCCGAAGCCGGGAGCAGAGACAGCATTCTAGGTCATGGGCTGGCTTGAGGCATAATGTCCGACGTTTTTCCGCTGATACAGGATGATTCATGAAAGTCGCCATCGTTTCCGGTTCTGTCTATGGATCGGCTGAAGAAGTCGCTCGACACGCCGGGAAACTCCTGCGCGAAGCCGGGTTCGAGGTCCTGCAAGACTCGCGCGTGACCCTCGAAGGTTTGCAATCCTTTGCCCCGCAGGCGTTGTTGTTCGTGACCTCGACCACTGGCATGGGTGAACTGCCCGACAACATTCAGCCGGTTTATTCGCAGATTCGCGATGTTCTGCCAGCAGCCTGGCGCGGCTTGCCCGGCGGTGTCATTGGTTTGGGCGATGCCAGTTACGGTGACACCTTCTGCGCCGGCGGCGAGCAGATCCGCGAGTTGTTCGCGGAGCTGGGCGTGGTTGAAGTACAGGAAATGCTGCGCCTGGATGCCAGCGAAAGCGTCACACCCGAGACCGACGCCGAGCCATGGCTGGAGCAGTTCGTCAAATTGTTGAAAAAGCGGATCGAATAATCGACTTCACCGGGCAGAACAAACATGATCCTGCAGGACCGGCTTCAGCCGGGAAATCACACTCCCGGCTCAAGCCGGTCCTACAGGATGACGCGCGGTCTTTTGGCCTTTTAAGCCGTCAGAATGGCCGCCAGGTCCCCGACGTTTTTGCAGGGCATGGCTAAACTTGGCATCCAGAGCAATCCCTGAATGCCGAGGAACCGCCGTGAACCCTACCCATGTTCTGCACACCCCCGATGCGCCACTGAATGTAAAAGACCAGGTCAGCCCTGCCGAATGGCAGACCCGCGTCGACCTCGCTGCCTGCTACCGTCTGGTTGCACTGCACGGCTGGGACGATCTGATTTTTACCCACGTCTCGGCCAAGGTGCCGGGCACCGATGATTTCCTGATCAATCCCTACGGCCTGATGTTCCACGAGATCACCGCATCGAGTCTGGTCAAGATCGATCAGGCGGGCAACAAGCTGATGGCCAGCCCTTACGAGATCAATCCCGCCGGCTTCACCATTCACAGTGCCATCCATGAAGTTCGTCATGACGTCGCCTGCGTCTTGCACACGCACACCGCTGCGGGCGTAGCGGTGTCGGCGCAGCAGCAGGGGATTTTGCCGATCAGTCAGCAATCCTTGTTCGTCCTGTCGAGCCTTTCTTACCATCCGTACGAAGGTGTTGCCCTCAATCATGAGGAAAAAGCCCGCCTGCAGTTCGATCTGGGCGAAACGAATTTTCTGATGCTGCAAAACCATGGTCTGTTGACCTGTTCGGCGAGCATCGCCGATACCTTCCTGATGATGTTCATCTTCCAGCGCGCCTGCGAAATCCAGGTCATGGCCCAAGGTGGCGGGGCGCAGTTGATTACCATTGACGGGCAGATTCTCGCAGGCGCGAAAGCCATGGTGGCAGGCGTGACGAAAAGCGCTCAGGGCATGGGCGGCGCGCTTGCCTGGCCAGCCTTGCTGCGCAAACTCGACCTGACCGATACGGGTTACCAGCAATAATGCCGCTGACCGAGATACCGCTGCGTATCTGGCGCACCCGTGGGCAGACGTTCGACTTCAAGGGCCATGCCATTCGCTACTGGACGGCGGGCGAGGGTGAGCCTTTGTTGCTGATTCACGGTTTCCCGACCGCCAGCTGGGACTGGCATTACCTCTGGCAACCTTTGGCAGCGCGGTATCGGGTGATTGCCTGCGACATGCTCGGGTTCGGCGACTCAGCCAAACCGCCGCGCCGCGCTTACAGCCTCATCGAGCAGGCTGATGTGCAACAAGCCTTGTTGCAGCATCTGGATGAAGCTCGGCCGATTCACGTGTTGGCCCATGATTACGGCGACAGCGTTGCCCAGGAACTGTTGGCGCGTCATCACGAAGGGCGCTTTGCAATGGCCAGTTGCGTATTCCTCAACGGCGGCCTGTTTCCGGAAACCCACCGCCAGGTCTTGGCGCAAAAGCTGTTGCTGAGTCCAGTGGGCTGGATATTCAGCCGCTTGTTCAATCGAGGCAGTCTGGACAAAAACTTCAGCAGGATCTTCGGTCCGGACACCGCTCCCAGTGAAAGTGAGCTGGACGATCTTTGGAGCCTGATCACGGCCAACCACGGCCCGCGAATTTTCCATCGCTTGATTCGCTACATTCCGGAGCGCGTCGAACAACGTGAACGCTGGGTGAACGCCATGCAGGCGGGAGGCGTGCCATTACGAGTGATTGACGGGGCGGTCGACCCGATTTCCGGCGCGCATATGGTCGAGCGCTACCGGCAGCTGATTCCCGACGCCGATACCGTGTTGCTGGAGGGAATCGGTCATTACCCGCAGATGGAAGCGCCGTTGCTTGTGCTTCGCCACTATCTGGCGTTCCGGGCCGCCATAGAAAAAGAAGGGACAGCGGACGCGACCCGAGACCCGGCGCATCCAGCGGCATTATCGAGCACTATTCAGCGAGGATCGGTTTGATTGTGACCGCAAGTCGAGTGGACGACACTGATGCGAACGCGTTGCTGCCGACCTTTCCTGGAGCTAGTCATGAGTGAACCTGTCCATTTCGACGACAAAGTAGTGATCGTCACCGGTGCTGGCGGCGGATTGGGGCGCGCCCATGCGCTGCTGTTTGCCCGCCATGGCGCTCGCGTGGTGGTCAACGATCTTGGCGGTTCCGCCAGCGGGGAAGGCGCCAACGCGTCGGCGGCAGATCGTGTGGTCAGTGAGATTCGCGAAGCGGGCGGCACGGCGGTGGCCAATCACGATTCGGTAACCGATGGCGACAAGATCGTCCAGAACGCCCTGGACGCTTTCGGCCGCGTCGACGTGGTAGTGAACAATGCCGGAATTCTGCGCGATAAATCCTTTGCCAAAATGGAGGATGCCGACTGGGATCTGGTTTATCGCGTGCACGTCGAAGGCGCTTATAAAGTGACGCACGCGGCCTGGCCTCACTTGCGCGAGCAGAACTATGGTCGGGTGATATTTACCTCGTCGACCTCCGGCATTTACGGCAACTTTGGCCAGTCCAATTACGGCATGGCCAAGTTGGGGCTTTATGGCCTGACACGCACCCTGGCCCTGGAAGGTCGCAAGAACAACATTCTGGTCAATGCCATCGCCCCAACCGGTGGCACGCGAATGACCGAAGGGCTGATCCCGCCCAATGTCTTCGAGCTGCTGAAGCCGGAACTGATCAGCCCGTTAGTTGTGTATCTGGGCAGCGAGCAATGCCAGGACAGCGCCGGTTTGTTCGAAGTGGGCGGCGGCTGGATCGGCAAAGTCCGCTGGGAGCGAAGCCTCGGCGCAGGCTTCGATCCTCATGCGGGGTTCAGCCCGGAAGACGTCGCCGCGCAATGGCAAGTCATCAGTGATTTCGGCGGCGCAGTGCATCCGCAGGATAACGTTGAGGCACTGAAAGAGATGATGGCTAATCTGCAGAGGTATATGGGTTAACTAAAACTATCTAATTGCGCAACGAAACGGCTGATTAACCAGTTGATAATTAGGAGTCTTCATTGCGCGGTGTAAGAATATTCCATATGACAAGTAGTACCCGTCTGGATTTAACCCGTGGGGTGTTCTGTCTATAAAGTCGCCCGGCCAGTTCCCGATATGTTCGATGAATACTTCATTCGACATAGAAGGAACCGCATCATGGGAATGGTTGATCGTTATGCAAATATGCCACAGGTGATTATCAAGCCTCGGCTGGAAGATCCATCACTTAAAAAAGCCAGTGCCGATACCAATCGTATCTTGCTGGAGATCGGCGAGGACCCTGTCGCGCTCAATACCCTGTCTATGGAGCAAAATAAACTTCGGCCATTGTTCAAAGACTTTGATGCGGAACAGGTAAGTCCTGAAGAGTTAGGAAACGTTGGCAAACAACTCCTGGCTTTTGGTCTGATTGATAACCTGACTGCGGATCTGATGGGCCGTGCAGCGCTGGAGTTCGACAAGGACGGCAAAATCTCCCACCCGGATGTCAAGATAAATGCTCTGGAATTCTTCGCCAAACGCATCGATGAAATGCAGACCAAAGTACTGACCGGAGACAAATATTCAAAACTGTTGTTGCCGGACTACATCAAGACGGTCCACGTCATGAAAAATTTGCAGGTGTTTGCATCCACAGGGGATACCTATGGAACGATGGCCCTGAACAAACGGATAAAAAATGGCGAAAAGATCAAGGATGAACACCTGCCAGCCAAGTTGAAATCGAAGGTGTAATGGCTCAAGGCCATGAATTGGTGGGGGCAAAAAAAAGCCGCTGTATTAACAGCGGCTAAACAAGACGTAGATCCAGGAGCTATAAAATCAACGTCGATACACTCTGAAAGTCCGGTACGTCAGAGACAGCAACGTGCCAGCGCAAATCGATGGGTAAACAAGGCGAGTTAATTGAGTGGCCTGCTTAAGTGCGGCAAGAATAGAGTGTTTAATTGCATTGGAAAACAGTGGTTTGCGACATTAACTGTTGCATGGACGGCAACAGTCGCCACAAGCGGCTCAGTGTATGGCTTTGCTCGACGGCAGCTGACTCAACCGCTCGGTGAGTCTGAGGCGCTGAAGCGGATCGTCGCTCAGGAGCAGAGCGTGTTCCAGATCAAATCGTTCGGCCTGCGGACAGTCCAGGGCGTGATACAGGCCGGCCCGGATCAGATGATCCCCGGTTGTTGCCTGACCCAATTCCACCACGCGATCAGCATCTTTAAGCGATGCCAACAGGTCATCGTTCAGTTGATGCAGATGGCGAAGATTGCGCGAAAGCCGTTGCAGCATGCTCAACTCCGTGGCGCGAATCATGTGCGCCGCGCGCAATTGCATGTCTGGTCCGAACTGGCGAACCAGCAGTTCCCGGCAGTCTTGCGGGTAGAGGCGCCGCCCACCACAGGGGTCCAGCAAATGGTCGGCCCCCGGAACCCGCAGCAGAAAATGACCAGGGAAATTTACCCCTTCGAGTCTGATGTCCAGCCGTCTGGCAATTTCCAGGGCGATCAGCGCCAGGGCCAGGGGTTGCCCGCGACGCCGTTGCAGCACTTTGTGCAGCAGCGCCGACTCAGGTTTGGGCGGGTTCCAGTCGTCCTGGGCGAACCCCATGGCATTGAGTTGCCGCAATAAGGGTTGGGCCAGTTCGGAAGGCGGCAGCGAGGGCAGGGCGTTATTCACCTGGCGCTGCAATTGATCCATTTCGGCGCGCAGGTGCTGGGGGAGAAACTGCGGGTCATGTTCGGCCGATACCCACAGCGCAGCCTCGAACACATCGCAAGGGTTTTTCTGCAAGCAAGACAGACAATGCTGGCGTGGCGTCATCGACCCCTCCGACCGGATCCGGGCAACTGGAATGTTGGCAGCGATGACTTGTTTTAGCCCTCGTCGCAGATTTCGTCCAGTGCCGAATGTAAGCGCAGATGTGTTTTACCCGCATGCACCAGCGGTCAATCATTTTTCCCAGCAGCGCCTATAATCGCCTTAGAAAAAAAGTATTCCGGGAGCACTGCCGATGTTCGCTCTCATGCACAGTTCACGCATCGAATCACTGCATCTGGTCGTCGATCCCGAAACCGGCCTGAAGGCAGTGATCGCCATCGACAATTGCCAGCGCGGTCCTGCCTTGGGTGGATGTCGTTATCTTGCCTATCCAGATGAAGACAGCGCCATCGAGGACGCCATCCGTCTGGCTAGAAACATGAGTTACAAAGCGGTCCTCGCCGGTTTGCCGCAAGGTGGCGGCAAGGCGGTCATCATGCGTCCCGCCCATGTTCCTGATCGCGCTGCATTGTTCGAGGCTTTCGGACGCTTCGTCGAAAGCCTCGACGGGCGTTACATCACGGCAGTGGACAGCGGAACCTCCAGCGCCGACATGGACTGCATCGCACAGCACACCCAGCACGTGACCAGCACCACCGAAGCCGGCGATCCTTCGGCGCATACCGCCATGGGCGTGTTTGCCGGGATTCGGACCACGGCCATGGCGCGTCTGGGCAGCGACAATCTGGAAGGGTTGCGCGTGGCGATTCAAGGATTGGGGCATGTGGGATACGCCTTGGCCGAACAACTTCACGCGGCCGGTGCCGACTTGCTGGTCAGCGATCTGGACAGCGGACGCGTCCAACTCGCCATGGAGCAGTTCGGCGCCCATCCAATCGCCTGCGAAGCGCTGCTCAGCACGCCCTGCGACATCCTCGCGCCCTGTGGGTTGGGCGCGGTGCTCAACAGCAAAACGGTTGCGCAGCTACGTTGCGCGGCGGTGGCGGGCGGGGCCAATAATCAACTGACCAGTCTGCAGGTCGCCGATCAACTGGAGAATCGCGGCATTCTGTATGCACCGGACTATGTGATCAATTCCGGCGGACTTATCTACGTCGCCCTGCAACATCGCGGGGAAACGCTCTCCACCATCACTGCGCATCTGGCCAAGATCGGCCAACGATTGACTGAGGTCTACGCCCACGCACAAGCGGAAAAGCGCTCACCCGCGCGGGTCGCTGACATGCTGGCGGAGCACCTCTTGAACGTCGGTCCACGCCTTACCCGGTGATTGCCGACGCCTGAAAACCTCGTCGCCACAAGTGCCGAGGTTTCGTGTAGCACGCGTATCCCGCGTGTAAGGAGAAAGCAATGCCCAGCACCAGGCTTAATGTTGCGTATACCCGTTACCTTGCCCCGGATGGTCGCCTGACAGGTGAACTGCCGCCCTGGGCCGACGACTTCAATCTCCTGACCCGTCTCTATCGGCAAATGGTCTTGACCCGGCTGTTCGACCAGAAAGCCGTGGCCCTGCAGCGTACCGGGCGCATCGGCACCTACGCCCCAACCCTTGGTCAGGAAGCCATTGGTGTTGCCATCGGCAGCCTCATGCATCCCGAAGACGTACTGATCCCGTATTACCGCGACACTGCCGTGCAACTGATGCGCGGCGTGCGCATGGAAGAAATTCTTCTGTATTGGGGCGGTGACGAGCGCGGCAGCAACTTTGCCGAACCGGCCGTCGCTGAGGATTTCCCGCTCTGCGTGCCGATTGCCACGCAGGCGCTGCATGCTTGCGGCGTGGCCAGCGCGTTCAAGATTCGCGGCGAGCATCGAGTTGCCGTGACCACTTGCGGCGACGGCGCGACCAGCAAAGGTGATTTTCTCGAAGCGCTGAACGTGGCGGGTGCCTGGCAATTGCCCGTGGTATTTGTCATCAACAACAATCAGTGGGCGATTTCCGTACCCCGGCGCATTCAGTGCGGCGCGCCGACCCTGGCGCAAAAAGCTATCGGGGCCGGCTTCCATGGTGAACAAGTCGACGGCAACGACATTCTTGCCGTCTACGATCGCATGCAGGTTGCCCTGGAACGTGCGCGCAAAGGCAAAGGCCCAGTGCTGCTGGAATGCCTGAGCTATCGGCTCGGCGATCACACCACGGCGGATGACGCCACGCGTTACCGGGCGGCTGAAGAAGTGAAACAGGCTTGGCTGGAAGAGCCGATCAAACGCCTGCAATCGTTCATGGCCAGTCAGGGCGTTTGGGACGAAGGTCGCGAACAGACGCTCATCACTGAATGCCAGGCGCTGGTGCAACAGGCCGTTGCTGCGTTCGACGCAGCCGGGATTCAGTCGCCGGAATCGGTGATCGATCACGTCTACGCCAAATGGCCAGCAGCGCTCGCCGAGCAGCGTGAGTGGTTCCTTGAGCGGGCCGCACGCCGCGCCGGAGGTGAGCATCATGAGCAGTGAAAAAGTCAGCCTGCTGGAAGCGGTCAACCTCGCCTTGCATCGGGCCATGACCGAAGACGAAAACGTCGTGGTGCTGGGTGAAGACGTTGGCGTCAATGGCGGGGTGTTCCGTGCCACGCAAGGCCTGCGCGACAGTTTTGGTTTCAAGCGGGTGATCGATTCGCCACTGGCGGAAACCATGCTCGGCGGGCTGGTCATCGGCATGGCGGCACAGGGATTGAAACCGGTGGTGGAAATCCAGTTCATGGGTTTTATCTATGCCGCGATGGAGCATCTGGTTTCCCACGCCAGCCGCATGCGCAATCGGACGCGCGGACGCCTGAGTTGCCCGATGGTCATGCGCTCGCCCATGGGCGCGGGCATTCGCGCGCCGGAACATCACAGCGAAAGCACCGAAGCCTTGTTCGCCCACATCCCGGGCCTGCGCGTGGTCATACCGTCCTCGCCGGCGCGGGCTTACGGTTTGCTGCTGGCGGCCATCGACGATCCTGATCCGGTGATCTTCCTGGAACCGACCCGGCTGTATCGCATGAACCCGCAACCGCTGCTCGACGACGGCAAGCGCCTGCCGCTGGATACTTGTTTCACCCTGCGCGAAGGCAGCGATATCACCCTGATCAGTTGGGGCGCGAGCGTCCACGAAACCTTGCAGGCCGCTGCTGCATTGAGTGAACAAGGTATCTCGGCGGAAGTGATCGACGTGGCCTGCGTCAAACCGCTGGATCTGGACACCCTCGAAGCCTCGGTGCGCAAGACAGGGCGCTGCGTCATCGTGCACGAAGCGCCGCGTTCCTGCGGCGTCGGTGCGGAGATCGCCGCCAGTCTTTATGAGCGGGTCTTGCTGGATTTGCAGGCGCCCATTGCCCGCGTTACGGCGCCGGATATTCCGCCGCCGCTGTATCGACTGGAGCAACTGTACATTCCTGGCGTGGAAGACATTCTTCACGCCTGCGACCAAGCGCTCAACTTTGCCTGACGGCCCGGATTCAGGAGACTTGCGATGAAATATTTCAAACTGCCCGATCTGGGCGAAGGCTTGCAGGAAGCGGAAATCGTCGAATGGCACGTCAAGGCCGGCGATACGGTCAAGGCCGACCAACTGATGGTTTCAGTGGAAACCGCCAAGGCCATTGTCGACATTCCCGCGCCTTATGACGGCGTGGTCGCCAAGGTCTACGGCGGCGATGGCGACATCCTGCATGTGGGCGAACCCTTGATGGCATTCGAAGGCGAAGGCGATGCGGGCACTGTGGTCGGACGTCTCGAAGGTGGCGGCAGCCAGGATGACCAGTTTTTCGTCGGTGCCGCGCCGTCCACCCGCGAGCACCTGGCCGCCAGAGCGACACCGGCGGTCCGGCAACTGGCACGGCAATTGGGCGTGGACATTGGCGCGTTGAGCGGTTCTGGCAATGATGGCCTGATCACCCGTGCCGATGTCGAGGGCGCAGCCCAGGCCGACCGCGACCGTTTTGGCGGCGAAAAACTGCGCGGTGTCAGACGCAGCATGGCGCTGAATATGGCCCGGTCCCATGCGGAAGTGGTACCGGTGACGATCTATGGCGATGCCGATTTGCATCGCTGGTCCCAAGCCCGTGACCCATTGATCAGGCTCGGCAAAGCCATGGCCGCCGCCTGTAAAGTGGAGCCGGTACTCAACAGCGGGTTTGATGGCAAATCCCTGTCCATCAAGCAGCATCAGCAGCTGGATCTGGGCATTGCCGTGGACACACCGGACGGCTTGTTCGTGCCGGTCCTGCGCGATGTGGGCAATCGTGAGTCGGCTGATCTGAAAGAAGGCATGAGCCGCCTGCGGGCAGACGTTCAGGCGCGGTCGATCCCGCCGAAGGAAATGATGGGCGCAACGATTACCCTGTCCAATTTCGGCACCTTGTTCGGACGTTACGCCAGCCCGGTCGTGGTCCCGCCACAGGTGGCGATCATCGGCGCGGGCGCGATTCGCGATGAGCCGGTAGCGGTCAACGGCGAAGTGGTGGTGCACCCGATTTTGCCGCTGTCACTGACCTTCGATCACCGGGCTGTGACCGGCGGCGAAGCCGCGCGGTTTTTCCGGGCGTTGGTGGATGAGCTGGAGAAAGCTGACTGAGCGTGTTGCCCGCTCGCTCCAACAGGGAGTCACCTGTCTCCGTGGGAGCGAGCTTGCTCGCGAATCAGCCGCCTCGCTGACTGAAACGACGTCTTCCCGGATAAATCCGGTCCCACAAGATCGCGGCGATTTTGCAATCGTGGCTATCCGGGAAGGCCTCTAACGTCGACCGGGCCTTACTCTGCCCCTGAACCGTTGAGCAACTCATTCAACGCATCCGGTTGGCTCTTGAATGCACGAGCAAAAATATCGCGATTCTTCGCCATATAAATCCCGGCTTCTTCGACCTGGGCTTCGCTCAGGGAAGGCACGGCCTTGTTCAACACTGCTGCCAGCAACTCAGCGAGTTCGAGCATTTTGTCATGACGATCAGCTTCGGCTTTATCCATGAACAAACGCTCCAGATCTCGGCTGCTGCGGTATACCACTTCGACGGCCATTCACCACCTCACATGCCTTCACGATAGTTGTCTTTAACGACTACTGTATTTTTATACAGTGCCTAGCATAGGCGAAATTTTTCGCGCTGGATAGTGGCCTTCATGCATCTTTTTCAATCATGGATGTGTCTTGCGACAACCCGCCACGCTCTCAACCATAGCTAATGGCCTCGTTCCTGCTTGGTATTCAGGCAAATCAAAGTGTCATGCGCCCGCAGCATCATTCAATCTGGAAGTGCTGTTTAATTTTTGTACAGGATGTGTTGGATATGTCAGAACTGAAATGGGCTGAAAAGCTGCGCAAGAACCTGCACGACCAGGCCGACTCCCTCGGCAATCTCTGTGTCGAAGCCTTTCACTATCTGGCGCTGTTCGGGATTGGTGCGATCACGGCTTACGCGGCGGTGACGACCTTCATCGGCATGCTGGAAAAAGGCAGCATCAGCGTCGACGACATTCTGTTGCTGTTTATCTACCTTGAGTTGGGTGCCATGACGGGCATTTACTTCAAGACCAACCACATGCCGATCCGCTTCCTGCTCTACGTGGCGATCACCGCGCTGACCCGGCTGTTGATCGGCGATGTCTCGCATCACAACGCGCCTGATCTGGGGATCATCTATCTGTGTGGCGGGATATTGCTGCTGGCATTTTCGATTCTGGTGGTGCGATACGCGTCGTCGAAATACCCATCCGTCAAGGATAAGGCCGAAAACTGATCGAGATAATCGCCGGGAAGGTATTCAGGCCCGCTGAAAATGTGCAGTAACCGGGCCTGAATCGGACATCAGAAGGATGTGGAAATCCTGCGCATCATCACGACCGCGATGACACGCCATTAAACACTGACCGCCAATCGTGGGCGATCGCGCAACCAGTTGCTGCGTATCGGTGGCGGGGCCAGTTGCCTGAGGTCGCCATCGGTCATGGCCGCGAGGATCTTGATCGCGCTGTGGCCTTGTTCGATCGCGATGCCGAATTGCACGCTTTCAATCAGACGGTTCAGGCGTTTGGGATCGTTGCGCTGGGCGGCGCTGATCAAGCGTTTGGCGACAACGCCGGATTCGTTGGACAGGGTCAGCATGATGCTGCCGTCGAGCCCTTGAATGCTCAGGTTCACCCGATAATCAGGGTGGAACGCGTCAGTGATCTGTTGAAAAGGGTTGTCCATTATCGGCTACCTGCTTTAAGGGGCTGCATAAATTGACTGGGCTTTTGGCACTTTAGTTCTCGGCTGAAGTGGATTGATGGGAAATTTCCTACGCTTGCTGTTAGAGCTGAAAACTGGCATCTTCCGCGTTAATGATAATTTTTCGTGTTTGAGAAGTATTGACACATGCACGACTTCTCCGCATCTGATCGCGACCTGATCAGCCGCCAGCGGCAAATCTCCGAACTCTACGCCGACCATCACAGCTGGTTGCACGGCTGGCTGCGTAAAAAACTCGGTTGCTCGCAGCGCGCTGCCGATCTGGCCCATGACGCGTTCATTCGGGTGCTCACTCTGGCCGAACCGCACAACCTCAAGGAGCCTCGCGCCTTCCTGACGACGACGGCCACGCGCCTGATGATCGACGGTGGGCGGCGGCGCAAGATTGAGCGTGCTTACCTTGATGCGCTTGCTCTGCATGCCGATGAAGCCTCTATTCCAAGCCCGGAAGCCATTCACGCCGCCCTGGAGATTCTGGAAAAAATCGCCCAGATGCTGGAGGGTTTGCCGGCCAAGCCGCGTCAGGCATTTTTGCTCAATCGTCTGGACGGCCTGACCTATAGCGAAATCGCCACGGTGTTAGGTGTCTCCAGCAGCATGGTCAAGCAGTACATGGCCAGCGTGCTGGTGCATTGCTACAAAGCACTGCACGGTTCGGGCCACCTGGCATGAGCACCGAGTACGAACCGACCGAAGCAATGATCGGCCAGGCCGCGAGCTGGTTGGCGTTGCTGCACGACGACGGGGTCACGGCGGCTGATCGTCAGGCCTTCAATAGCTGGCGACAGGAAGATCCACGTCATTTCCTGGCCGTGGCGCGCATGCAATCCTTGTGGGGCAGTTTCGAGCAGTTGCCGACTGCTCCGGCGCGGATGGCGCTGGACCAGGCTTTCGCGCGGTCGCCGGGCAAGTCGTCACGGCGTTATCTCCAGACCATCGCTTTATGCGGCAGCCTGGCGCTGGCCTGGTTCAGTCTCGATCAAGCGCCCGTCTGGATGGCCGATCAGCGGACCCATGTCGGCGAACGACGCGAAGTCGTCCTCGCCGACGGCAGCCATTTGCAGCTCAACAGTGACTCGGCGGTCGACATTGAATTCGACGAGCGGCGGCGGGTGATCGATTTGCATCGCGGTGAGGTGTGGGTCGAGGTCGCCAAGGACCCGCAACGACCGTTCGTGGTGCGCACTGAGCAAGGCACCATTACGGCGCTGGGCACACGGTTTCTGGTGCGTAGTGGGGCGGACGGCGCGGTTCAGGTCAGCGTGCTGGAATCGGCCATCGCCGCCAACGCCAACAGTTCCGTGGCGGTCCGGGTCAGCGCCGGCCAACAGGCGACGCTCAAGGATGGTCTGGTGCAGACACCGCAATCGATCGGCAATGAAGATCCTGCGGCCTGGACGCGCGGTTTGCTCAAGGTCGATGACCGACCGCTTGCCGAGGTGCTGGAGGCGCTGGGGAGCTATCGACATGGGCTGTTGCAATTCGACGCGGCGGCACTGGAAGGGATGCGGGTTTCCGGCGTATTTCAGCTCAATGATACCGACGCTGCACTGGCGACTTTGGCTGACAACCTGCCGATCAAGGTCGAGCACTTCACCGATCTGCTGGTCTGGGTCAAGCCGGCCGAGTAAGCGGGGCTTGAGGAGAGAAGGGCATAACGAAAGAGGGCGGGGTCGTTTTGGCGACCCCGCCCTTCTTCATAGTGTTGCTGAATGCTCAGCTAACGGTTGGGATCATCCCAGCAGGGCGGTGTCTTTGGCCTGCTCTTTTTCCAGAAATTCTTCTTGCAGCAGGGCGTCCGGGTTCACCGACTCCTGTTCTGCGTCATTGATCACGGGAGCGCCCGGACGTTTGGTACGCAGTTTGCCAAAAAGATGTTCAAGGGCGTGGTCGAGTTTTACAGCTGCGCCATCTACGGCCTGATCCAGCGTATCGGCCTTGTGGGTAACGGAAATAGGTTGATGACCTTTTGGTCGGGCTTCCATCTGGCAGCGCATGTCGTGCGGGCCGGGCTTGTCACCGTTTTCATCGCGGATGTGAACTTCGATCCGGGTTAGATCTTCGTCATAGCGTTCGAGCGTGCTTTCAACGGTGGTACGTACCCACTCCTCCAGTCGAATACTGCTTTCGATGTGGTTATCGCAATTGACCTGGATTTGCATAGTTCTTCCCTTATAAGGCTTGCTCGTATGAGATCGGACGACACGACCGGTTAACAGGTTCATTTCGTCTGCGCTCATTCACAGTGTTGGCGCCTATGCAGGAACAATTCAACCCCATTGAGAAAGAAATATTTCGCGGCAAAAAAATAATCCTCAGGTTTTGAATGTAAATCGCTCTCATTCACTGTCTGTTTTTCCCGCACGTCCGTCATGGCTATGGAAAACCTAATTTCACAGTGAAGGATCGTTCATGTCACGCCCTGTTAATTCGTTGCATCCTCTGGCGCTTGCCGTGTTGATGGCGTGTGCCATAGCGCCTTTGCACGCGGCTGATTCCGCCGCTGGCCAGCCCGCCAGTGCGGCGCGCAGCTTTGCTATCCCGGCCGGCGATTTAAGCCAGGCGCTCAATGCCTTGGCCGAGCAGGCCAATCTGGTCCTGGCATTCGATCCGGCCCTGACTCGCGGCAAGCGCAGCAATGGGTTGCAAGGTGCGTTCGGCACTGACGAGGCAATCGCGAAACTGCTCGCCGGCAGCGGTTTGCGCGCCACTACTCTTTCGGCCAATCGCTATCGAATCGAAGCGGCCCCCGCTGCTGCCGACGGCACCCTGGAGTTGCAGGCTACGGCCATCAGCGGCGCCTATCAGAACGAAAGCCCGACCGGACCGGTTGCCGGTTACGTCGCAACCCGCAGCCGGGTCGGGACCAAGACCGATTCGGCGTTGATCGAAACGCCGCAGTCGATTTCCGTGGTCACCAAGGACCAGATGCGCGCCCAGGGTGCCCAGAGTCTCAATCAGATCCTGCGCTATACCGCTGCAGTGGTTCCGGAAACCCGTGGTTCCACCGCGTCGCGACTCGATCAGCTGACCATTCGCGGCTTTTCCCCGGCGACTTACCTCGATGGCCTGCGCATGCCGGGCAGCCGTGATGCGTCGCCGCAGAAGGATTCCTTCGATCTGGAGCGCGTTGAAGTGCTGCGCGGCCCCTCGTCGGTGCTGTATGGCCAGGCCAGCCCCAGCGGCGTGGTGAACATGGTCAGCAAGCTGCCGACGGAAACGCCTTTCCATGAAATCGGCATGACCTACGGCACGTTCGACAAGAAGCGTACGACCTTTGACTTTGGCGGGCCGATTGACGACCAAGGCGTGTACTCCTATCGCCTTTCGGGTTTGTACGACGATGCCGATGGACAACTCGAACACACCGAAACCCGTCGCCAGTCCATCGCCTCGGCCTTCACCTGGCGTCCGAGCGAAGATACGTCGCTGACGTTACTGGCCAATTATCAGGCCGATCCAAAGGGCGCGTCATACGGTTCGATCCCGGCTTATGGTTCTGTGTTGCACAGCCCGACGGGCCGTGACATCGACGTGGATTTTTATGATGGTGAAAAAGATTTCGAGAAGAGCGACCGCAAGTATTACGCGGTCGGTTACTTGTTCGAACATCATCTGAACGACGTCTGGACCTTGCGCCAGAATGCCCGTTATCTGCGCAGCGAAGGCATCTATCAAAGTATCTACAACGGCAGCGACGCGTTGCAGCCGGACTACCGCACCATGGGTCGCTACACCATCGGCAGCGATGTGAATCTGGATTCCTACACCCTGGATAACCAGGCCCAGGCCAAGTTCGACACCGGTCCGTTGCAGCACACTGTGTTGTTCGGCGCCGATTACCAGAACACCAGCACCGACACCAAATCCGGCAACGGCAGTGGCCCGTCGCTGGACCTGTTCGATCCGGTTTATGGCCGTCCGGTAACGCCCATCACTTACAGCACCGACGCTACGGCGCGCAGTCAGCAGAAAGGCCTGTATTTGCAGGAGCAGTTGAAGTGGGACAAATGGGTGTTGCTGGCGGGCGGTCGTTATGATTGGGCCGACAGCACCAACAGTTCGCAGCGCCTGACCACGGGCGTGAAAAGCAAAAGCTCGACGGACAGCGAGGCGTTCACCGGCCGCCTGGGCCTGGTCTATCTGTTCGATAACGGTCTGGCGCCATACATCAGCTATTCCGAATCCTTCGAGCCGCAATCGGGCACGGGCTTTGGCAATACGCCGTTTGATCCAACTGAAGGCAAGCAATACGAACTGGGGATCAAATACCAACCGCCGGGCAGCAATAGTTTCATCACGGCGGCGATCTTCGATTTACGACGCAGCAACGTGCTGACCCAAGACCCGATCCCGACCAATCTGTGCAATGGCGCCCGTTGTCAGGTGCAGACTGGCGAAGTGCAATCTCGTGGTTTTGAACTCGAAGGCAAGGCGAGCCTGAGCGATAACCTGGATATCACGGCGGCTTATGCGTATCTGGACAATCAGGTGAGCAAATCCAACAGCACGGTTCGCGTTTCACCCGGCATTGTCGGTGTGGCCAATGGCCCGGCGCTGACCGCCGAAGGCACTACGCCGCCAGGCATTCCGAAACACACGGCTTCGGCCTGGGTCGACTACACCTTCCGTGACGGCCAACTCAAAGGCATTGGGGTGGGCGGCGGTGCGCGTTATGTGGGTTCGAGCTGGGGCGATGAGGCCAATTCGTTGAAAGTGCCGGGCTACACGCTGTTCGATGCAGCGGCGCATTACGACATCCCGAATATCAACAGCCCGATGGATAACCTGCGCCTGGCACTGAACGTCACCAACCTGGCAAACAAGGAATACGTCGCGTCCTGCTATTACTATTCCTGGTGCTGGTATGGCTCGCAACGCACTGTGCAGGCGAGTGCTACGTATCGGTGGTGATCAAGCAGGAAGAAGGACCCATTGCAGGAGGGGACTTGTCCCCGATGGCGGCGGATTGGTCAGCATCTTCAGCCTGATCCAGTCCGGTGTCTGCGCCTACGCTTCCCGGACAAGTCCGGTCCTACCTTGGATTTGGTTGGACCGGGCTTCCCCCAATGGCCACCGCTGCCCCGGGAGGAGGGGATTTATCCCCGATGACGGCGGGACATTCGATGCACATCTGGCGCATCGAATACCGCCTTCCCGATTGATTCGGGTCAGAACGCCACAGACGTTTGCACATACACCGTGCGCGGTTCGCCGGCGTATTTGCCTTTGTTGTTATCGTCGAACGAGCGGGTGAAGTATTCGTGGTTGAGCAGGTTCTTCACCCCGATGGCGACGTTCAGGTCATTGAGTTGTGGACCGAAATCGTAGCCGGCGCGGGTGCTGAACAGCATGTAGCCGGGAATCTTGCCGGTACTGCCATCGGCGCTTTCCGCTGAAGTGTTGGCGTTGTCGGCGAACTGATCGCTCTGATACGAACTGTCGAGATTCAGCTTCCACGGCCCTTCGGTATACGCCACGCCCAAGGTGCCTTTGTGTTTGGACGAGAAGGGCACGCGGTTGCCCTTGTTCGGGCCATCTTCGCGAATGCTGGCGTCGACATACGCATACGTGGCGTACACATCGAAACCGGCCAGCGCCGGGCTCAAACCATTCAATGCATAGTTGATGCTGGTCTCGATGCCCTGATGCCGGGTTTCACCGCGGGCAATCACCGTGTCGTTGGTCTGGTTACTTTCATACTGATTGTCGAAGTTGATCAGGAACGCCCCGATTTCGGCGCGCAAGTTGCCGTTGTCATAGCGTGTGCCGAGTTCCCAGGTGCGGGCTTTTTCCGGTTTTACTTCGCCGCCAGCCACCCGATTTGGCATCTGGCTGTACTGCACGCTGCCGAACGAACCTTCGGTATTGGCGTATAGATTCCACGTGTCAGTGAGGTGATACAGCACGTTCAGTGCAGGCAGCGCCGTGTTGTAATCGCCCTGGTATTTGACGTTGGTCAGGTTGTTGGTCTGCGCCGAATCGATCATCTCGTAGCGAATGCCAGGCGTGAACGTCCATTTGCCGATGTCGATGCGGTCGTCGATGTAAATCGCGTGGGCTTCGGTCGCGCCGCGAGTGTCCCGGTCGTTGCGGCTGGCGGTGCTGGGCAGCTCGTTGGAAGTGGTCGGCGTGCGATAGCGCAGTTCGTGACCGGCCTCGTTGATGTAGCGATAGCCAACGCCGATTTCGTTCCAGCTTTCGCCCAGCGCGAAGCCTTGGGAGAAACGCGTTTCCAGACCGCGCACCCAGTATTCGCGGGGCGACAGGGAAACGAAGCTGCCTTGATCCAGATAACCGCTGCGCAAGGTCTTGGTGAAGAACGTATTGGCGGTGAATACCCGCGCGTCCTGCTCGTAGCGGTAGCCGAAATTGACCAGCGTGCGGCGTCCCCAGAACTTGTCTTTGGGGCGCGTCGATTGATACGGATCAGCCTTGTAATCAGCGACGTTCAGACCGCCGGGCATGTCCGCTTCACCTTCGTAATACTGCGCCATGGCATTAAGGCTGTTGGCCTCGTCGATCTGGTATTTGCCCTTGAGAATCAGGTCGTCGATTTGCGTGTCGCTGTGTTCACGCCAGTCGCCGCCGCGCACCCCGGAATACAGGATCGCGCCGCCCAGGCCGTTGTCGGCGGTGCCGCCGGCCAGCAGGTTGCCGGTGGTCTTGAAGCCGTCATGGCTGGACGACGGGCTGGTTTCGGTCTGGAAACCGCCTTTGACGGTCGGCGCATCGGGGATGGCGCGGGTCACGAAGTTGACGATCCCGCCGACGTTTTGCGGGCCATACCTGACGGCGCCGCCGCCACGCACCACGTCCACAGCGTCCATGTTGCCCATGCTGATCGGCGCGAACGACAACTGCGGCTGGCCATAAGGTGCGAAGGGCACCGGAATGCCATCCATCAATACCGTGGAGCGCGACGCCAGGCGCGGATTGAGGCCGCGAATGCCGAAGTTCAGCGCCATGTCATGGCTGCCGGTGCCATTGTTTTCCGGGGCGTTGACGCCGGGAATCCGATTGAGCACCTCACGCGCAGTGCTGGCCCCGGAGCGTTCGATTTCTTCGCGACGGATCACATCCCGTGCGCCGGGGTGCTCGAAAACGTTGATCTGCTGCGCTTCGCCGAGCCAGTCGCCGACCACGGTCGACGCTTCCAGCTCAACCGGACCGTCACCTTGCGCAGCGCTGACCGGTTGTAAGGTGTAGCCATCCTGCCCATCAGCCCGCGCCTGCAAGCCGGTGCCTTCAAGCAATGCGGCCAGGCCTTGTTCCGGCGTGTATTGGCCTTCCAGGCCGCGACTCTGCAAGCCGTTGGTGATCTGCGATCCAAAGGAAATCAGCACGCCTGCTTCACGCCCAAACTGGTTCAGTGCGGTTTCCAGCGCGCTCGGCGCGATGTGGTAAGGCTTGCTGGCGACTTCCGCCGCCTGCACCAGCGGCAGAGCGCTCAACGACAAACCGGCGCCAAACAGGATATGGCGCAACGAGCGGGCGAGGGGAGAAACAAGGCTGGGGCGGGCTGACATGCAGGAGTCCTTTGGCGAGACGATTAAGGTGCTTTTCCTGTCTGTCACGCGAGATGAGCAAAACGGCTCACTGGGTTTGCAAATATTTTCGCCGGGCGCGACTCAACCTTATAGAACCGGATTTATCCGGGAAGAGGCCGGTACATCGGCAGTATTTCTTCGGTTCGGAAAGTGCTCTCCCGGCTGAAGCCGGTCCTACAGGTCTGATTCGCGGATTAAATTCAAACGTCACGTTGTGGGACCGGATTTATCCGGGAAGAGGCCGGTACATCGGCAGTATTTCTTCGGTTCGGAAAGTGCTCTCCCGGCTGAAGCCGGTCCTACGGGTCTGATTCGCGGATTAAATTCAAACGTCACGTTGTGGGACCGGATTTATCCGGGAAGAGGCCCGTACATCCTATGAGTTTCTTTGATTCGAATGGCGCGTTCCCGGCTGAAGCCGGTCCCACGTGGCCGTGATTGTCAATGGTCAGATTCAAACCCGCGCCTCCACGGTTACCCAATACCGGGTGAAGCGTTTGACCCGAACCGGCAGCGCGACTTCCAGCAGATCCAGAATGCGTTCGCTGTCGGCCAGCGGATAACTGCCGGAAATCAGCAGGTCGGCGACCTTCGCGTCGCACTCCAGATGGCCACGTCGATAGCGGCTGAGTTCGGCGAGAAAATCCTGCAAACGCATGTGCGCGGCCACCAGCATGCCGTCGGCCCAGGCGCCGCTGCTGGCGTCCAGCGGGCGGATTGCGTCCCACGAGTTGTGCCCGAAGCTGACTTGCTGTGACGCCTGCAACTGCAAGCCCGGTCCCGGAAAATTGTCGGGCCGAAGCTGCACGGCACCACTGAATACCGCGATCTGGCTGCGGCCATTCAGTTGCCGCACATCGAAACGGCTGCCTGCCATGCTCGGGCGAATGCTGCCCTCGGCGGTGGTCAGCAGCAGCGGGCGCGGGTCGTCGGCGGCGGTCAGCAGGATCTCGCCTTGCAGCAGTTTGATCAGGCGTTGCTGGCCATCGAAACGCACATCCACGGCGCTGGCGCTGTTCAGGTGCAACTGGCTGCCGTCGCTGAGGGCGATCTTGCGGCGCTGGCCAACGCCATTGTGGAAATCCGCCAGCAATGGTTGCAGCACCGCCTGTTCGCGCAAACCCCAGCCAGCGGCTGATCCGGCACCCAGCAACAGCAATAGCTTCAAGGCCTGACGTCGGCCGCTGGATTTCGGCGCGTTGATCGCGGCGTGAGCCAGGGGCGAAGACAAACCGCTCAGGCGCTGATTGACCCGCTGGATATGCGCCCACGCGCGCTGATGTTCTGGATTGCTGTTGAGCCACGCTTGCCAGGCTTGCTGACGGCGCGGTTCAAGGCTGCCGCTCTGCATTTCAATCAGCCAGCTCACCGCCTGCTCGGCAATTGCTGGAGGAATATCAGATTTATTCAGGGATTCAGTGTTCGGGTTCATAGCGCGAAATAGCAGCGCAGGGCGGCCTTGTGCAGATGGCGTTTGACTGTGGCGATGGAAATTCCCAGTTGCCCGGCGATTTCCCCGTGGCTCAGGCCGTCGATCTGCGCCAACAGAAATGCACGTTTGACCAATGTCGGCAAACCATCGAGCAGTTGGTCCAGCTCCAGCAGGGTTTCCAGAATGATCGCCCGATCTTCTTCGGAAGGCGCGACACAGTCCGGCATTTCCAGCAGCGTCTGGTAATAGGCGCGTTCCAGATCCTGGCGTCGGTAGTGATTGCACAGCACGCGTTTGGCAATCGTGGTCAGGAAGGCGCGTGGCTCGATGATCTGCGCCGTATCCCGGGCCGTCAGCACCTTGACGAAGGTGTCCTGAGCCAGATCCGCCGCGCTGTGCGGGCAGCCGAGGCGGCGTCGCAGCCAGGTCGTCAGCCAGTTGTGATGGGCGTGATACAGGCCTTCGACGGTGTGATTGGGCGCGTAATGGGCGATGGGCATGAGCGACGGCAGTCCGCGATGGATCAATAATTGCGCAGATTCTGTCAGACTCTTTTGCATATGAGAATATTTATCATTAATATTGCGATCTTCTCGTACACCTGTAGTTCTCTATTCCTACACTTGGCTGCGAACAGTCGCACTCGATGATCCCGAATCAGGAACCCGCCATGCCGCTCCATGACCGCAGAAACCTTGTGTCGTGCCTGTCCCGGGCTGAGTTTTGTTAATGGACGGCGCAGCCATGGGTGATCAGCAGACCCGCCCGCAAAGCACTGCGCGAGCCAAGAGCAAAGCCCGCCCCGGCAAAGGCGCGGCGTTGTCGCTGGGGTATCGTCTGGCGGTGACTTCGCGGATCCTGGCGGCGCTGTTCGGCGGCTATCTGGTCGCGGCCCTGACCAGCGTATGCGTCAGCCAGTGGATGCCCATAGCCCGGGCTGACGCGGTGATCACCGGCATGTTGCTGTCGTTTCTGGCTTATCTGGTCGTCGTGCTCTGGTGTTTTGCCTGCCGTACCGCGTGGCAGGCCTGGATCGGCGTGCTGCTGCCCGGTGCGCTTTTGGGCGCCGCGTTTGCCTGTGGACGGTGGCTGATATGAGGGAAGGTTTTCGGCAGACCATGGCCTGGCTGCACACCTGGATTGGTCTGGTGTTCGGCTGGTTGCTGTTCGCGATTTTCCTGACTGGGACCATGTCCTATTTCAAGACGGAAATCACCCGCTGGACCCAGCCGGAAATCCCCGTGCGCGCGCTCAATTCCCAGGCCAGTGCCGAGCTTGCCCAGGCTTATTTGCAGCAAAATGCCATGGGCGCATCGCGTTGGTTCATCAACTTGCCGGACGAGCGCGATCCCAAGCTTGGGGTAATGTGGCAGGCGCCGAGCCAGCCGGGACAGCGCGGGACTTTCGTACAGAAAAACCTCGATGCGCAAACCGGTACAGAAGTGCAGGCGCGGGACAGTCGCGGCGGCGAGTTTTTCTACCGTTTCCACTTCCAGTTGCAGATGCCGCACCCGTGGGGCCGCTGGCTGGCGACTGCTGCGGCGATGTTGATGTTCATCACGCTGATCAGCGGGATCATCACCCACAAGAAAATCTTCAAGGAATTCTTCACCTTTCGCCCGCGCAAAGGCCAGCGTTCCTGGCTCGACGGGCATAACGCAATCGGCGTGCTGGCCTTGCCGTTTCACCTGATGATCACTTACAGCAGCCTGGTGATTTTCATGTCGATGGTCATGCCGGCGAGTATCGTCGCCAGTTATGGCAACGATACCCAAGCGTTTTTTGCCGATCTGTTCCCAGCCAATGCCAACGTCAAGCCTGCGGGCACTCCCGCGCCGCTGGCGTCGTTACCAGACATACTCAAGCTGGCTGACCAGCAAGCGCCGGGCGGGCATATCGGTCGGTTGACGGTGAACAATCCCGGCGATGCCAATGCCACGGTGGTGTTGTTTCCCAGTGGCGTGGACAGCATCGTTCACGATCCAGGCGCTGGCCTGACGTTCAACGGCGTCACGGGTGCGTTGCAATCGGCTGCGGTCGAGCGTTCTGTGCCGTTGCTGATTTCCGGTGGTTTCTACGGCTTGCACCTGGGCCATTTCGCCGGACCGCTGTTGCGCTGGATGTACTTTATTTTCGGCATCGCCAGCACCGCCATGATCGGGACCGGGCTGGTGATGTGGCTGAAGAAACGTCGGGTCAAACACGAGAAAACCGGCGTATTGCCGTTCGAACTGCGGCTGGTGGAAGTGCTGAATATCGCCGGCATGGGCGGCTTGATGATCGCTGTGGCGAGCTTCTTCTGGACCAATCGGCTGTTGCCGGTGAGTTTCCCCGGACGCAGCGGTTGGGAGATCAACATGTTCTTCATCGCCTGGGGTCTGACGCTGCTGCACGCTGCGCTGCGCAGCGGGCGTAACGCCTGGCGCGAGCAACTGGCGCTGGGCGCGTTGCTGTATGCCGGTTTGCCGCTGCTGGACATCGTGACCAGCGGCCGATATCTGCTGGACTCTCTGGCGCACGGCGATTGGGTGCTGCTCGGCTTCGATCTGACGGCGTTGGCGACGGGTCTGTTCCTGGCCTGGGCCGCGCGCAAGTTTCGCCCGGCTGCGCCGCTGCTCGTCGCCGATGAAACTGCGCCACCGCTCAAACACCGCGAGCGGCAAAGCGTTGATGCAACGCAACTTGAAGGCGAGGCGCGCTGATGCTACTGGCAAGCCTGTTGTGTTTCCTGGGGTTTACCGGCTTGTGCCTGTCGATGACCAAGCATTACGGCGAGTTGCTGCACAGCAAACTCAGCATCACGCGTGGACGCTGGTTGCGTGTGGCGGGTTGGTTGGCTTTGGTGCTCTCGTTATGGCCGGCAATCAGCACGGCGGGTTGGGGCTTTGGCCTGGTGCAGTGGTGCACGGCGTTGATGACCAGCGCCCTGATTCTGTTATTCCTTATTCCGTATCGACCGAAACTGGTGTTGCTGCTGGCAGCGGTGGGGCTGTTGCTCACGCCGTTTGTGGCGTTCAGTCAATTGGGGAATTGAGTCAGTCGCGTTTCAAAACGCGCCGCGATATTCGCCCGGCGTAGCACCGACAACTTGCCGGAAACGGTTGTTGAAATGACTGGCGCTGGCAAATCCGCAATCCAGGGCGATGTCGCCGAATGCCATGCGCGTGGAGCGCAGCAGGTGGCGGGCATGGGCGATGCGGCGGGCCAGCAGGTATTGATGGGGTGGCAAGCCGAAGCTTTCGCGGAACATCCGGGCGAAGTGGTATTCGGACAATGCACAGATCCCGGCCAGTTGCCCCAGGCTCAGCGGATCAGCAAGGTGCGCGTCAATGAACGCCACCAGTTGCCGGCGCAGATGCGGCGCCAATCCACCCTTGAGGCGCAAGCCTTCGCGTAGCCCGACCTGACCGAGAATCGCGTGGCTGAGCATGTCGTGGGCCAGACTGCTGGTGCGCAAGCGCTCGCCGGGTTCGCTCCAGTCCAGCTGGATCAACTGGCGAAAGCGCCGGGCCTGTTCGGCGTCCTCGATAAAAGTGCTTTCCCGCAGCTGCAACTCGCGGGGTTCACGGTCCAGCAGGGTAATGCAGCTCAACGCGAACTGCTCCGGGCTTATATAAAGGTGCGCCAGACGAATCTCGCCATTGATCACCCAGGCCGATTCGTGCCCGGCAGGCAGCGTGCAGAGTTTGTCCGGGCTGCCTTTCTGATCCGGTCGGTCGCGACGAAACGTGCCGGTGCCGCCGTCGATATAGCACGACAGCGTGTGATGACTGGGCGCGTGATATTCCTGGGCGTCGTGCCGGTTGTTCCACAGCGCCGCGACCAAACCGTCGCCCAGCGCGGCGCTCTGCTCAAGTCGGGCATTGGGTGAGCTGTTCAGGGCCTGGAAGACCTGGATGGATTCAATGGCTGGCATGACGCGTCCTCTACGCCTCGCATCCTACTCCGTGGTTCGCCTGCTGCCAGCCACCCACATCGCAAATCGGCATCAAATGCGCAAGTTTATGCAAGTGGCGACACAGGCCGCGCCGCAGACTGACGGCTCAAACAGGAGTCGCGTCATGAACATTTCGCTGTATCTGCTTACCGTGCTGATCTGGGGCACCACCTGGATCGCCTTGAAACTGCAACTGGGCGACGTGGCGATTCCGGTGTCGATCGTCTATCGCTTCGGTCTGGCGGCCTTGGTGTTGTTTGCGATGTTGCTGCTCAGCGGCCGCCTGCAACCGGTCAATCGGCGCGGCCAGTTGATTTGCCTGGCCCAAGGGCTGTGCCTGTTCTGCATCAACTTCATGTGTTTTTACACTGCCAGCCAATGGATCCCCAGTGGTTTGATCGCCGTGGTGTTTTCCACTTCTACGCTGTGGAACGCGCTCAATGCGCGGATCTTCTTCAAGCAGAAAGTCGCGCGTAACGTGCTGGCCGGTGGCGCGCTGGGCTTGATCGGTCTGGCGTGCCTGTTCTGGCCGGAATTGTCCGGGCACAGCGCCAGCCGCGAAACCCTGATCGGTCTCGGTCTGGCTTTACTCGGTACGCTGTGTTTTTCCGCCGGGAACATGCTCTCCAGCCTGCAACAGAAAGCCGGCCTGCGCCCGCTGACCACCAATGCCTGGGGCATGTTGTACGGCGCGGCAATGCTCAGCCTGTATTGCCTGCTCAGCGGCACGCCGTTCAGCTTCGAGTGGAATACGCGCTATATCGGCTCGTTGCTGTACCTGGTGATTCCCGGTTCAGTCATCGGCTTTACCGCTTATCTTACCCTGGTCGGCCGCATGGGCCCGGAACGCGCGGCGTATTGCACGGTGCTGTTCCCGATTGTGGCACTGAACATCTCGGCTTTCGCCGAAGGCTACCAATGGACCACCCCCGCGCTGATGGGGCTGGTGTTGGTGATGCTGGGGAATGTGTTGGTGTTCAGGAAGCCGAAGGTAGTTGCTGAAGATGAAGCCTCCCGGCTGAAGCCGGTCCTACGGTGAGTATTAGACGCACGCTGCAGGACCGGCTTCAGCCGGGAGGACAATGTTCGAAACGCTGAAGATCAACCCTTCCAGACCTGCGGATTGACCAGGTTTTGCGGCTTCTCGCCGAGCAGGGCGCTGCGCAGGTTGGTGTAGGCCAGATCGGCCATGGCCTGGCGGGTTTCGGTGGTGGCCGAGCCGATGTGCGGCAGGGTCACGGCGTTGCTCAGTTTGAACAGCGGCGAATCGCTCAGCGGCTCTTTTTCGTAGACGTCCAGGCCAGCGCCGCGAATCGTGCCGCTTTGCAAGGCCTCGATCAGCGCCGCTTCGTCGACGATGGGACCGCGCGCGATGTTGATCAGGATCGCGCTGGATTTCATCAGGCCCAGTTCGCGGGTGCTGATCAGGTGTCTGGTTTTTTCGCTCAACGGCACGACGAGGCAGACGAAGTCCGCTTCGGCCAGCAGTTGATCAAGGCTGCGAAATTGTGCGCCCAGTTGCTGTTCCAGTTCGGTCTTGCGGCTGTTGCCGCTGTACAGGATCGGCATGTTGAAGCCCAGACGACCACGCCGCGCTACGGCCGCGCCGATATTACCCATGCCGACGATGCCCAGCGTCTTGCCGTACACATCAGTGCCAAACTGCGCGGCTTCGACGCTGCGCTTCCACTGGCCGGCCTTGGTCCAGGCGTCCAGTTCGGCGACGCGGCGGGCGCTGCTCATGATCAACGAGAAACCCAGGTCGGCGGTACTTTCGGTCAGCACGTCCGGGGTGTTGGTCAGCATGATGCCGCGTTCGTTGAAGTAGCTGACGTCGTAGTTGTCGTAACCCACGGAAATACTCGACACCACTTCCAGCTGGGTCGCCGTGGCGAGTTGCTCGCGGCCCAGGGCGCGACCGGCGCCGATCATGCCGTGGCATTTGGGCAGCGCTTCGTTGAACTGGGCATTCATGTCGCCCAGTTTCGGGTCGGGCACGATCACGTTGAAGTCTTGTTCGAGCCTTTCGGCCATTTCAGGAGATACGCGGCTGAAGGCAAGTACAGTCTTTTTCATCGGGGCAGTCACTCTCGCACGGTTCGAATGGATAGCACGCTAACATTCCTTTCGACCGCTGCCCATCCTTCAGGTCAGCGGTTTACCGACGATCATCGCGCGCTCCCGGCTCAAGCCGCTCCTACGAGGGGCTGCGGTGTCAGCCATTCAAGCGATGGTCTTCAGCGCGTGCTTCTGCAGGTCGGCTTCGTGGGCGGCGAGGATTTCCGGCAATGAGCCGCGCAGGTATTCGACCCAGGTTTTGATCTTCGCATCCAGGTACTGCCGCGAAGGATAGATCGCGTACAGGTTCAGCTCTTGGGAGCGGTAGTCGGACAGGACGCGCACCAGCGTGCCGTTGCGCAGGCCTTCGATGGCGGAATAGATCGGCAGGATGCCCACGCCCATGCCGCTGGAAATAGCGGCTTTCATGGCGTCGGCCGAATTGACCAGGAACGGCGAGGAATTGATCGTGACCATTTCCTGGCCTTCGGGGCCGTCGAACAGCCATTTCTCCAGTGGGAACACCGGGCTGACCAGACGCAGACACGCGTGATTGAGCAAATCGGTGGGCTTGACCGGCACGCCAAAGCTTTTGACGTAGGCCGGGGAGGCGCAAACGATGCTGTAAGTGATCCCCAGGCGCTGGGACACGAAGCCCGAATCCGGCAGTTCGCTGGCGAGCACGATGGACACGTCGTAGCCTTCTTCGAGCAGGTCCGGCACGCGGTTGCTCATGGTCAGGTCGAACGCGACGTCCGGATGGTTGCGCCGGTAACGGGCAATGGCATCGATCACGTAATGCTGGCCGACACCCGACATCGAGTGCACCTTGAGTTGACCCGAGGGCCGCGCATGGGCGTCGCTGGCTTCGGCTTCGGCTTCCTCGACATAACCCAGGATCTGCTCGCAGCGCAACAGGTAACGTTTGCCGGCCTCGGTCAGCGCGATGCGTCGAGTGGTGCGGTTAAGCAGCCGGGTTTGCAAATGAGCTTCAAGATTTGAAACGGCGCGCGACACATTGGCGGTGGTGGTGTCCAGCTGCACGGCGGCGGCGGTGAAGCTTCCCGCTTGCGCGACGCAACTGAAAGCGCGCATGTTTTGCAGGGTATCCATGGGCAGTTCTCTGATGAGATAGCAAATTGTGACAGAAAGTTACTGACCCATGTCACCTATACCAAAGGATTATGCCCCGTTCGGTAATAAAGAATCGCAGTAATCCCGACTTATCGAGTGGCAGCGCGCCGCCTAGAATCACGGTCTTAGCGCTATTTCATTAAAGTCGGGATTTGCAGCAGTGCCGCGTCGCATCATCAGAGGGCTCAAGCCCCTCAGTGTCTGGGTTTTATCGTTGGTCATCAGCGGCTGCATTGGAACCGGTGGAATCGCGCCTCAAGGCAGCTCGCTGCCGCCTGACAGTCTGGCCACCGACGCGGCGATTCAGAGCGCCGCGCAAGACGCCCATTGGCCCGTGGCCCAATGGTGGCGGGCTTATGGCGATGGGCAACTCAATCGCTGGATCGAACTCGCGGGCCAGGGCAATCCAAGCCTGGCCTTGGCCGCCGCACGGGTTCGTGAAGCGCGGGCCATGGCCGGGATCGCCGAGTCGGCCGAGTCCCTGCACATCACCGGCGATTCTTCCCTGAAACGGCATAATTGGGGCGACGATCAGTTCTACGGACCTGGCGCGCTGGGCGGTACGACGACCTGGGACAACAGCGCCGCGCTGGGCCTGAGTTATTCCCTTGATCTGTGGGGGCGCGAAAGCAACGCCAGCGAACGTGCGCTGGACATGGCGCACATGAGCGCCGCCCAGGAACGTCAGGCGCAGCTGGAGTTGCAGGACAACATCGTGCGCGCCTACATCCAGCTGTCGCTGAATTACGCAAAACGCGACATCGTCGAAGCGACGCTCGCCCAGCAAAAACAGCTTCTGGACCTTGCCCAGCGTCGCTTGCAGGGCGGCATCGGCACGCACTTCGAAGTCAGCCAGGCCGAAACGCCGCTGCCGGAAACCCATCGCCAGATCGACTCCCTCGACGAGGCCATCGCCCTGAGCCGCAATCAACTGGCGGCGCTGGCCGGGAAAGGCCCCGGCGCCGGCGCACAATTGCAGCGCCCGACCTTGTCCTTGCAAACCGTCTTGAAACTGCCGTCGGCGCTGCCTGCGCAATTGCTCGGCCAGCGGCCCGATGTGGTCGCCAGTCGCTGGCGGGTCGCGGCCCAGGCGCGGGGCATTGATATCGCCCACGCCGGTTTCTATCCCAATGTGGATCTGGTCGGCAGCCTCGGCTATGTGGCCACCGGTGGCGGCATGCTGGAATTCCTCGCTGGCAAGAAATTCAATTACAACGTCGGGCCGGCGGTGAGTCTGCCGATCTTCGATGGCGGGCGTTTGCGCTCGGAACTGGGGGAAGCCGCCGCAGGCTACGACGCCGCCGTGGCGCAGTACAACCAGACGCTGGTGATGGCCCTCAAGAGTATTTCCGACCAGCTGATTCGTCGGGAGTCCATGGACAAGCAGCAAGTATTCGCCAGCGAATCGGTGGCCTCTGCGCAGAAGACTTACGACATCGCGATGATCGCCTACCAGCGCGGCCTCACCGATTACCTCAACGTACTCAACGCCCAGACCTTGTTGTTCCATCAGCAACAGATCCAGCAACAAGTCCAGGCCGCCCGCCTGAGCGCCCATGCCGAACTGGTGGTGGCGCTGGGCGGCGGCTTGTCGGCTGGCAACGATTCCCCCACTGAAGAAAAAACCCGCGCGCCGAAGACGCCAGCGGTGTTGGCGGTGTTTGGACGATGAATATGACTGACAGAGTTCTCCGGACACTGGACTGTCTGCCGGAAAACGGAGGTCTCTGTGGGAGCGGACTTGTCCGCGAAAGCAATGGGTCGGACACCGCATCTGCTCGGCTGGTCATGGGACGTCCTGACTGGCCCCTTCGCGGACAAGTCCGCTCCCACCGAGCTTCACCTTACCCAGTTCAGGTGTTCACATGAACGCCTGTCTAAACCGCATCACTTCCCTCCCATGGCGTCGTGAATTTTTCAGCTGGGCGCGCAGCGATGGGGTGACCTGGATCTACATCTTCAAGGTGCTGATTGGCGCCTTCCTGACCTATTGGCTGGCCCTGCGCCTGGAACTGCCGCAACCGCGCACGGCGATGATCACGGTGTTCATCGTCATGCAGCCGCAAAGCGGGCATGTGTTTGCCAAGAGTTTTTATCGCCTGCTCGGCACCCTGGCCGGGTCCACCATGATGGTGGTGCTGATGGCCTTGTTCGCGCAGAACTCCGAGCTGTTCCTCGGCAGCCTGGCGATCTGGGTCGGCATCTGTTCGGCGGGCGCGGCGCGTTATCGCAACTTTCGCGCTTATGGTTTCGTACTCGCCGGGTATACCGCTGCGATGGTCGGCCTGCCCGCGCTGGCGCACCCGGAAAGCTCGTTCATGGCCGCCGTGTGGCGGGTGCTGGAAATTTCCTTGGGCATCGTCTGCTCGACAGCGGTCACTGCTGCAATCCTGCCGCAGAGTTCTGCCGCCGCGATGCGCAACGCGCTGTATCAGCGTTTTGGGGTCTTCGCCCGTTTTGTCGCCGACGGCCTGCGCGGCAGTCAGCAGCGGGAGGCTTTCGAGACCGGCAACGTGCGCTTCATTGCCGAAGCCATCGGGCTGGAAGGCCTGCGCAGCGTCACGGTATTCGAAGACCCGCACATGCGCCGACGCAACGGTCGGCTCAATCGCCTGAACAGCGAATTCATGACCATCACCACGCGCTTCAACGCCTTGCATCAGTTACTGGAGCGCTTGCGTGCGGAGGGCGTGACGCAAGTGGCGATTGCCACCGAGCCGGGACTGAACGCGTTGGCCGAACTGCTGGAACGTTTCGCCGACCGCGCCCTGACCACCGACGATGCGGCGCAGTTGGTCGGCCAGCTTGAGCAATTCAAGGCCGATCTGCCTGCTCAGGTACGCAGCCAGCGCGCGGCTCTGGAACAGACCGAACCCAGCGAAGCCGACCTGCTGGATTTTCATACCGCTTACGAGTTGTTGTATCGGCTGGTCAACGACATGCATGACTACGCCCAGACCCATGCGTCGCTGGCTGATCACAACCATGCGCGGGAACAGTGGCAGGAGTCGTTCCTGCCCAAGACCAATTGGATGACAGCCTTGGCGGCGGGGCTGCGGGCGACATTCATTCTGTCGATCATGAGCGCGTATTGGGTGGCGACCGCCTGGCCCAGCGGCGCGACCATGACCCTGGTTTCAGCCGCAACCGTCGCGCTCTCGGCGACCACCAACAATCCCCGGCGCATGTCGTTCCAGATGGCCTGCGGCACCTTGCTCGGCGCGCTGCTGGGTTTCACTGAAACCTTCTTTATCTTCCCGTTTATCGACGGTTTCCCGCTGCTGTGCGTGTTCCTGGCGCCGGTGTTCATGCTTGGTGCGTTTCTCGGTTCGCGCCCGCAATGGTCCGGTTACGGTTTGGGTTTGCTGATTTTCTTCAGCATCGGTTCGGTGCCGGACAACCTGACGCTCTACAACCCGTATGCATACGTCAATGATTACATCGCCATGGTCATCGGCATGCTGCTGTGCGCGGCGGCGGGGGCGATCATTCTGCCGCCCAACAGCCGCTGGATGTGGCGCCGCCTGGAAGACGATTTGCGTCAGCAAGTGGTGTTCGCCATCAGCGCGCCGCTGACTCGCCTGGGGTCGAGCTTTGAAAGCCAGACCCGCGACCTGATGCATCAGGCCTACGGCCTCGCTGCGGGCAAGCCGCAGGTGCAGCGCGAACTGCTGCGCTGGATGTTCGTGGTCCTCGAAGTCGGTCACGCGATCATCGAGCTGCGCCGCGAGCAGGAGATTCTGCCGATTCATCCGGCCTATGCGCCGTGGCAATCGTGGCGGGTGGCGATTCGCGTGATGGGACGGGCGTTGATTCGCCTGTTCATCCAGCCGGACCAGAGCAATCTGCAGCGAGCATTGGCGGCTGTCGATCATGCGATTGGTCGCGTCCAGGCCAGTGATGAGCCCTTCGCGCCACACTTCGATACTTCAGCGCTGCGCCGGGTGAAAAGCTACCTGCATTTCATCCGTTCCTCGTTGCTCGATCCGCAATCACCGCTGGCCGCTTATGCCGATGGCGGCCGGCCGCAAGGACTCCTCAATGCCGCGTGAAATCGCCTTTCATGGCTTGTACATGCCCATCGTCACCGTGATGTTCCTGATCGCCGTGGTGTTGGCCTGGGCGCTGGATCGGGTGTTGTCCGGGTTCGATCTGTACCGTTTTTTCTGGCATCCGGCGTTGCTGCGCATGAGCCTGTTCGTTTGCATTTTCGGCGCGCTGGCGCTGACTGTTTATCGTTGAGAACCCTTGATGAAAAAGCTCTTCAGTCTGATTGCCACGTTACTGGTCCTGGCCCTGGCCATCTGGATCGGCCGCACCTTGTGGGTCAATTACATGGATACGCCGTGGACCCGCGATGGCCGGGTTCGCGCCGACATCATCAACGTCGCGGCAGATGTCAGCGGCACCGTGGTCGATGTGCCGGTGCGCGATAACCAGCAGGTCAAGAAGGGTGATGTGCTGATGCAGATCGATCCCGAGCATTATCAGGTTGCGGTCAAAGAAGCGCAGGCGCTGGTGGCTTCACGCAAGGCCACCTGGGAGATGCGCAAGGTCAACGCCAAGCGCCGCGCCGACATGGATAACCTGGTGATCTCCACCGAAAGCCGTGACGACGCCAGCAACATCGCCACTTCAGCCCAGGCCGACTACCAACTGGCCCAGGCGCAACTGGAAGCGGCCGAGCTGAACCTGCGGCGCACCCGTGTGCTGGCGGCGGTGGATGGCTATGTCACCAACCTCAACGTGCATCGCGGCGATTACGCACGCATGGGCGAGGCGAAGATGGCCGTGGTGGATATGAACTCGTTCTGGGTCTACGGCTTTTTCGAGGAAACCAAGCTGCCGCACATACGCGTCGGTGATCCGGCAGACATGCAATTGATGAGCGGCCAGTTGCTCAAGGGCCACGTCGAAAGCATCGCGCGGGGCATCTACGACCGCGACAACCCGCAAAGCCGCGAGCTGATCGCTGACGTTAACCCGACCTTCAACTGGGTGCGCCTGGCCCAGCGCGTACCGGTGCGCATCCATCTGGATCAGGTGCCGGAAGGCGTGATTCTGTCGGCGGGGACAACCTGTACGGTGATCGTGAATCCTGAGGTGCATTAATCCGCGGTATCGCTCCTTTCCCACTCAGGACGTGTAGAACCGGGTGGGAGAGGACTTGTCCTCGATGAGGCCGGAGGGTCAACCGCCATCCCCGTAGGACCGGATTTATCCGGGAGGGCGTCGGCTCGGGCAACACATCTGCGGCGCCTGAAAACCCCTTCGCGAGCAAGCTCGCACAGTGGTTGAACCTGCAAAATCATCACAACTTGCGATTCAACCCAAACCGCTGCTTGAGCTTGTTATCCAGAAATCCTTTGGGCAGCAGCCAGGCCATCAGCGGCATGGCCCGCGAGCCGTTGCCCAGGCGCAGCAAGCGAGGTGGGTTGGGTTGTTGCGCGGCGCGCAGCAGGTCGCGGGCGAAGTCGGTGGCTGGGGTCGGGTTGCCTTGTGACGCCTTGGCCCGGGCGCGGATCGCATCGCGCAGCGGCCACCATGGCGATTGCTCGCTGATCAGCTGTTCGGCTTCATGACTGGCATTTTTCGCGAAGCTCGACGCAATGGCGCCGGGCTGGACTTCCATCAGCTGAATGTCGAAAGGCGCCAATTCCAGTCGCAACGCCTCGCTCAAGGCATGCACCGCCGCTTTGGATGCGCAATAAGCCCCGGCGAACGGCGTGACGAGAACCCCGGAAACACTGCCGATATTCACCACCAGCCCTTTATTGCGACGCAGCGCCGGGAACAAGGCGCGGGTGACGCCGACGACGGCAAACACATTGGTCTCGAACTGGCGCTGCATGGCCTCGACGCCGCCATCGAGCAACGGCCCCATGGCGCCATAACCGGCGTTGTTGATCAGCACATCCAGGCCGCCTTGCTGGTCGATTTCACCCGCCAGACGCTCAAGCGCGGCGCTATCGTTGACGTCCAGTTGCACGCCGGTGAAGCCCGCAGCATTCAGCGTTGCTACATCCTCAGATTTGCGTGCCGTAGCCCAGACTTGATACCCGGCAGTTTTGAAAGCATCGGCCAGCGCGCGGCCGATGCCGCTGGAGCAACCGGTAATGAGAACGGAGGGCATGCTGTTTTCCTTTAGTTCGAGAAACTGCCTTGTAGATGTTCCGCGCGAAACTCCAGGGTTTGCGGGCGATAACCAGCGCGCAATGGCGGCAGCGGCAAGCAATCCTGCCATTGGCTGTCGGCAAGCAGTTCGCCCGGGCCACGGTAGCGGGGCGAGCTGTAGTTTTCTTCGGCGAGGTTGATGTTTTCGCCGGGCGCGTAGGCCGCTATACGCCAGCGCAGCTCGGTCAGCGGGACTTTATTGCCGTTGTTGATCAACACCAGCAGCGGCTTGCCGACCGGGCATTGCTCCGGGGCGTAATTAAGGCGTACTTCCAGACGCTCCAGCCTGCGGGTATCGCGACTGTCCTCCCAGACCACCCACGCGGCAACCAATCCCAGGCCCACTGCCGCCGCCAGGGAAACCGGCAACGCTTTGGCGGGGTAGCGCAGCAACAGGATGAGCCAGGTCAGGATAAGCACCGCGCCGATCAGCATGGGAACGCCTCGTCATGAATGATGAGGGCATCGTACAGAAAGCGGGGTGGGGTTTGCCAATTCCAGAAAGTCGGCAGTTCACCGGTTTGAATTGAAATGCATTCCCTAGGACCGGCTTTAGCCGGGAAGAGGCCAGTTCATTCGCAGCAATTGTGTCGTCAGAATTTTCGCCCTCCCGGCTGAAGCCGGTCCTACGGGCCGCGCGCCATAAAAAAAACCCAACAACCCTCTGCGGATGGGGATACGCAGAAAGGCATCGGGCGCTACCGCTCCCTAAACCGTGAAGCTTTAGCGTGCCAAAATTTGGGTTTTCAGACGGAAACAACTGCACTGCATTTGCCTGGGCCGTATTCGGCACCTAGGCTTTGAATTACCACTCAGGGATGACTGGGGACATGAACGTACAATCCGCCGCCTTGCACCACGATACGCCGCTGCTGACGACCATTGATCCGCGCGGGTTGACGGTGCGTTCTGTTGCCTGGTGTCGCACGTTGCCTGCAGATTCTGCCGAAGCTCGCATTACACGCTCGGCCTTCAATGCGGCGGGACGCCTGGTCAGCAGTTGGGATCCCAGGTTGTGTGCCGATCAGGCACCGGCCAATCTCAGCAACATCTATTCCCTGGGTGGCGCGGTGTTGTGCAGCGACAGTGTCGATGCCGGCTGGCGTGTTTCGTTGCCGGGTGAGGCTGGGGAGCTGTCGGCGGGCTGGGATGGGCGCGATACCGCGCAGCGTCTGGAATACGACGTGCTGCTCAGGCCGACCGCCATTTTCGAGAATGATCGCTGCGTCGAACGATTGCACTACGGCGACGCCGACGCGGCAGTTCATAACCAGTGCGGCCAGCTGATTCGGCATGACGACCCGGCGGGCACGCGACTCAATAGCGCGTTTGGTTTGACCGGTGCCGTGCTGGCACAGGCGCAGCACTTTCTCGCGGAGCTTGTTGATCCCGACTGGCCTGAACCCGAGGCCGAACGCGATGCCCTGCTGGAAGCGGGTGCAGGTGCAATCACACGCTGGACCTACAATCCGCTGGGCGAGGCGCTGAAACAAACCGATGCCTTGGGCAATGCCCAGGCGTTTGCGCATACCGTCGCCGGCCAGCTCAAAGCCGTTTCAATGCAGCTCAAGGATCAGCCCGAGCAGGTTCTGGTCAGTGACATCCGCTACAACGCACAAGATCGGGTGGAGTCTGAAGCCGCTGGCAATGGCGTGACTACTACGGCGCGATATCGTGAGGAAGATGGTCGCCTGATCGAGTTAAACGCCACCCGGAGCAATGGCGCGCCTTTGCAGGATTTGCTTTACGACTACGACCCGGTGGGCAACGTGATCCGCATCGAAGACCGCGCCCAACCGACGCGCTACTTTGCCAATCAGCGCATCGAGCCGCTGTCGAGTTATCAGTACGACTCGCTTTATCAGCTGATTGAAGCGACGGGAAGAGAAGCCGCGACGGTCAATCATGGCCCGGTTTTTCCAGAGTTTCAGAGCCCGGCCGATCCGAGCCAACTGGCCAATTACACGCAAACCTATCGCTACGATGCCGGTGGCAATCTGCAACAGCTGACCCATGTGGGCGCGCAGACTCATTCGCGGACCCTGGTGACGGCGCGCACCAGCAATCGCAGCCTGCCGGTGATCAATGATCAACCGCCGGATGAAGCAACCATCGGCGCCGGGTTCGATGCCAACGGCAATCTACTGCAACTGCAGGCCGGACAAACCCTGAGCTGGGATCGGCGCAATCAACTGCAACAGGTGCACCCCGTACTGCGCGAAACGGCTGACGACGACAGTGAACGCTACATCTATGACGCCAGCGGCCAACGCCTGCGCAAGGTCCGCATGACTCAGGCCAAGGCCGTCAGCCACCGCGCCGAAGTCCGTTATTTGCCGGGTCTGGAAATCCGCACGGATACCGCCACGGGCGAAATTTTGCAGGTGATCACCACCCAGGCCGGGCGCAGCAGTGTGCGAATGCTGCACTGGCAAGCCGGCAAACCCGAGGCTCTTGCAAACAACCAGACCCGCTACATGCTCAATGATCATCTGGGCTCCAGCACACTGGAACTGGATAACGCCGCGCAAATCATCAGCCAGGAAAGTTACTACCCATTCGGCGGAACTTCATGGTGGGCCGGGCGCAATGCCGTCGAAGCCAGCTATAAAACCGTGCGTTATTCCGGCAAGGAACGCGATGCAACCGGGTTGTATTACTACGGTTTGCGATATTACGCACCGTGGTTGCAGCGCTGGATTAATCCGGATCCGGCGGGGGTTGTGGATGGGTTGAATGTGTATCGGATGGTCAGGAATTCACCTTTGCGGTTTGGCGACTGGGAGGGCGCTGCGCCATATGATGTATTGGGCGAACAGGAGATGTCGGTCCGGCAAAATTATGGCCTGAAGAACGTCGCGCGAGGATTTTCCAGTTTTAGTTCTGAGCAGAAAACCATATTTAAACAAAGCGTCAAGGCGGCACTAAAATTACTGGCGGGAACTAATAAGGAACTGTCAAAAGAAAAGTTCGGTCAAGGCGTTTCTGAATCATTTAGTGCAACTTTTGGTCAGGTGAGTCAAGAGCTTGAACTGCAGATAGTTGATGATCTTAAAGGATCATTTGATCGGCAGCGAGAGTATCTTAAATCATTGGTCAGCGGGGGAGGCTTCAAAATAAGTCTTTTCGAAACTCACTCTGATGTTGAGGGTATAGCGTTTAAGAGAAGTGCGTATGCGCCTGAACGAGTAGTGGGTATTTCTGTTAATGCTTTGGAAAATTATCATGTGCTGGACTTGGCAAGGGTACTTATACATGAGAGTAGTCATGCGGTCGAAGACACCGTTGATGTTTACTATAATGTCTCCGGGACACTTTCAAAGCTTGCTCGCGGAGACGAAATCGGTGATTGGTCAAGGGATTTCAGGCGAAGCCTTCATGCGATCTCTATGCAGGGCCTCAATTCGGTCGCAGTAAATGAAGGGCATCTATCAAATATTTTTGCTGAAGTCAGTGAGCGCTCAATAGCTCCTGGCCAACTCCGCAGTGAGTTTCTAACTAATGAGTTTTTTAGGGTGAAGGTGTTGTTACGCAATGCGGATACCTATGCTGCATTTGTCAGTAGTACTAGGTTGCCTGCGAGATTCATATCAAAACTGAACAAGAAGACTGCAAGCGCTCCAGGCTTTCACGCTGGAAAGGAGACTTTTTAAGGGGGTTGAGAACTAAGTGTTCGCGACACATCAACGTAAAAGGCATCGTTGGTGCAAGCGGGTGATGATTCAAGAATAAAACCCCCCAACAACCTTCTGCGGATGGGGATACGCAGAAAGTCGTTGGGGGCGACTGCTCGTTAAGGCGTCAGGCTTCGAACGTTAAGCCTGAAGCTTTTTTAACGTGCCAGAGTCTGGGTTTTTACGCCCGCGTCCAGGTTGTTGGAACGGCCATAGACGTCTTCGAAACGTTCGATGTCGTCCTCACCCAGGTAGCTGCCCGATTGCACTTCGATGATTTCCAACGGGATCTTGCCTGGGTTTTTCAGGCGATGGACCGACGCGATCGGGATGTAGGTGGACTGGTTTTCGGTGAGCAGGAACACATTCTCATCGCAGGTAACCTGAGCCGTGATGCATAAGGAATGCGATAGATCTGATGCTCGATTAAGTTATCAGCGTGGATAACTACTGGAAACTTCCAGGAACGATCAAGGAGAACGTTGTAGCCTATTTCATACAGACTGATGGGACTTATCGGTCGAAGTCTTCAGGTCAGCTAATTCATCGATCTGCCGTTACACCTCTTATGTATCCTTGGCATGAGAGGCCACCATGAATCTTGATTTTGTCATCGACCAAAATCATTCGTACCGACGTGCAATCGAAGTCGCCTATGAGAAAGCCAAAAGGAATGGGGGGGTTGATGAAGCGACTGCGCGGGAGTGCGAATTTGTGATCAGTCAGCCGGAGCCCGATTATGTTTATCACGAGAGAAAACTTGATGACACTTTATATGACGGCGTCTGTGTATGCTACGAGGCGATACTGAGTCCATGGGAATCTTACGAGCAGGAAAAATTGAATGCCCGTAGGCGCGCAGCAGAGTGCGTCGCAGATCAAATGGATAATATCTGGGAGGACTTAAAAAAGACGACTGTCGGCGTTGAACCTGAGCTATTAAGCGAACTAAGTTTTTCAATCGATGAAGAAGGCACTATCAGGCCGATGAGCACCTCGCACCCACTTGATGCGAAGGTCGAAAAAAAGCTTTTTGAATTACTGAATAATCATTCGGAATTCAACAAAGCGGCAAAGGAGTATGTCTGGCTGCTGGCGGGGTTGGTGGAACGTACGATAGAGGGTTTGTCAGCCCCATATGCTCGTCATTTCGTTGGCTCTTGTTTGCAAGAAGGCTAACCGCGTGGAAAATGCCGTTAGCCTTCAACTATTAATCGATGATTTTCATTGAGCAAATTTGGGTAATAGGCACGGGACTGATGCCCGTAGATGGGTTGCCTCGGACAGAAACGTGCCAGTGGCCGGTATTATAAACGGCTTGCCATAGACGAGCATGCGGCCAGGCCGCATCGCCAGATTGGATGCCTTTGAGCGCCTTCAAAAGTTTTGATTGAGACGTTTCAGTTCATCGAATTACAGGCATAAAAAACCCCCAACAACCCTCTGCGGATGGGGATACGCAGAAAGTCGTTGGGGGCGACTGCTCGTTAAGGCTTCAGGCTTCAAACGTGAAGCCTGAAGCTTTTTTTAACGTGCCAGGGTTTGGGTTTTTACGCCCGCGTCGAGGTTGTTGGAGCGGCCATAAACGTCTTCGAAACGTTCGATGTCGTCTTCACCCAGGTAGCTGCCCGATTGCACTTCGATGATTTCCAACGGGATCTTGCCTGGGTTTTTCAGGCGATGGACCGAGGCGATCGGGATGTAGGTGGACTGGTTTTCGGTGAGCAGGAACACGTTCTCATCGCAGGTAACCTGAGCCGTGCCTGATACCACGATCCAGTGTTCCGCGCGGTGGTGGTGCATCTGCAGCGAGAGGCTGGCGCCCGGCTTGACCGAGATACGCTTGACCTGGAAGCGACCGCCCATGTCGACCGAGTCGTAGGAACCCCACGGACGATAGACTTCAAGGTGGTTTTGGGTTTCGCTGCGGCCTTGCTCATTGAGCGTGTTGACCATCTGCTTGACGCCTTGAACCTTGTCCTTATGGACAATCATCATCGCGTCTTTGGTTTCCACGACCACGATGTTGTCCAGGCCGATCACCGAAACCAGCTTGCCGTTGCCGTGGATCATGCAGTTGCGGCTGTCTTGCAGGACGACGTCGCCTTTGGTGACGTTGCCGTTGCTGTCTTTTTCATGCACTTCCCACAGCGATGCCCAGCAACCGACGTCATTCCAGCCAGCGGTCAACGGCACGACGCAGGCGCGCTGGGTTTTTTCCATCACGGCGTAGTCGATGGAGTTGTCCGGGCAGCAGGCGAAGGTGGCTTCGTCGATGTCGATGCTGTCGCCGTCACGCTTGCTGCGCTCCAGGGTCAGCATGCAGGTGTCGTAGATGTCCGGATCGTGCTTTTTCAGCTCTTCCAGATAACGGCTGGCACGGAACAGGAACATGCCGCTGTTCCAGAAGTAACCGCCGGCCTGGACGAATTCCGCAGCGCGTTTTTCGTCTGGTTTTTCAACGAATTGCGACACGCGGCTCACGCCTTCCGGCAGCAGCGCATCGGCAGTGGATTTGATGTAGCCATAACCGGTTTCCGGTTTGGTGGCCGGCACGCCGAACAACACCATTTCACCGCGTTCTGCCGCGACAGTGGCCAGGGCGAGGGCGCGTTGCAGGGCTTTCTGGTCGTCGATCACGTGGTCGGCGGGCAGAATCAGCATCAGTTCGTCATTGCCTTCTGCCAGCAGCAGCATCGCCGTGATGGCAACCGCCGGGGCCGTGTTGCGGCCGAACGGTTCCATGATGACAGTCTGGGTTTCCAGCTTCAGGGCCGCCAATTGCTCGGTGACGATGAAGCGGTGGTCCTTGTTGCAGACCACGATGGGGTCCTGCATGCCGTCGAACACCAGGCGTTCGAGGGTTTGCTGGAACAAAGTATGTTCGCCGGTCAATGCCAGGAACTGCTTAGGGAATTGTTTACGCGAAAGCGGCCAGAGTCGTGAACCGCTACCGCCTGACAAGATCACTGGAATCATTTTGTATCTCCAATAGCATTCGTAATAGGGCTGAACGTCGTTCTGTCTGTCGTTTCTGTCTTGTTCTTATTCCGCGTCGGTCGGTCCGCTCATGCCGCTTTACCTATGAAGGAAGGGCTCGGACCGACTGACTAAATCCGCTTAGCGAGTGGCTACTGGAGGCTTGACCCAGACTGGCGACAGGCTGCTGCCGCTGCCGGTGATGTACAGCACGGCGGCTTCGCCACGCTCAAGGGCAATTGGCTTGAGGTCGCTGACTTTCTTGTCGCCGTCATACAGCGCCAGGGTGACTTTCACTGGATTGATTTCACGCTCGCCGGTGCCTTTGGCCGCTACGGTCTTGACCACGTCGGTCTTGCCGTCGGCGGTTTTCAGGGTCAGCGCTTTGTCGCTGAGGTTCTGCACGCGCACCAGGGATTTCTGCTTGTTCTTGAACGGCGGCTCTTCAACCAGCTGTGGCTTGCCGCTGGCGTTGTTGACCAGGGTGTAATAGTGATCGCTGGCCAGTTTCACCGGAACCGTCTGGCTGCCGAGCTTGGCGCTGTAGTCACCTTGCGGCATGAAGCTGAACGCGGTGCTGCCCAGCGGTGCTACTTCGTTCAAGTTGGTGTTGCCGACAGTGGCGCTGATTTCGGCGCTGCTGGCGTTGTAAACACGTACGAAGGTCGAGCCTTTCGGAGCGGTCGGGCCGTAAAGCGCGGCGTCGCCAGCGAAAGCCTGCAGGGACATGAAGCCCAGGCCTGCGGCCAGTGCGCAGGTTTTGAAGAAACGGTTTTTGCCAGCAGTGTTTTTAGTTGCAGTGGTCATAGTGTTCTCAGCCAAAGTGTGTGGAGTGGTCTGTAAGGTCATTTGATGTTCCTCTCAGTTTTGCGCCCTGTTGGGCGACTCGGATGTTTTGGCGTTAATGGCCAGATTTTGTTTATCGTCACGAGGCTTTTTGAGTTCTGCGATCCACTTCGGATCAAACTCGCCAAGGTCGTTATGAGCAGGCAGATATCGTTCCGGGAATTCCCAGATCAGCACTTGCGGCGGGCTGTTCTTGAACGCATCGGTCTGCAGGTACTTGAGCATTGGCAGAACCGGGCCGTGCCCGTCTTCCGCGTAATTCACGACATCACTGTGAAGTGCCTGTTTAAGTGCGCCGAGAAAGTTCCAGTTAGGGTTGGCGCTGTAACTTGTGCCGACCAATCCAACTGCAACGTCACTGTCGGCAAATAACGCGTCATCACCGGATGCCTGTGCTTCGACAAGATCCGTGCTCCTTTGTTGCAATTGATCTGGCTGCGGAAGCAAATTACTGAACAAGGGATCCAAGGGCAGGAAGTTGGTCAGGTCGCCTTTATAAGCTGAAGTTTCTTTTGCCTGAGTCGTGAACTTTGTCGGTTCACCGTTCAGCGGATTTTTTTGCGCAATGGCCGCGCCAAGTTGCTGGGCAACTACTTCGGCACCCATTGGCGTCCAGTGCGTGTCGGTGCGCAGGAAGACCTGGCCGTTCTGCTTGGCGCCTTGCAGCGGTGTCAGCAGATCAGGCGCGAATACACTGGCCTGAGCCACTTGGGCATGGAACTGTTGATACAGATCGGTGTGCAGCGAGGCGGGCTTGTTGGCGCCGATGTGCTCCGGATACAGACGGGTCTTGGCCGGAATGATCGCCAATACCAGTTCGGTGCCCTGGGCTTTCAGTGCGTCACGTACGCCCTGAATGATTGCCAGGTTGTCCGCTTCGTTCTGCTCGCCGTTGACGACGGCATTGAACTCTTCGTCGGTGTACAGCCATTGGTCCTTGCCCAGCTCGACGCCGGGACGACCTTCGTTGAACAGCTTGTAATCCAGTGCCGCCCAGAGGTTGGTGCCGATGCGCTTGATCGGGAACTCTTCGTCGTAGTGAGTCTCCGCCGCCTTGGCCCAGCGACCATTGAGAATCGTGGTTTCCGCTGAGGTCGAGAAGCTGCTGAAACTGCGCAGCGACCAGATCCCCAGCGCCAGCAGGATCCCCATGAACAGGGCGATGTAGAGGATTCGTAATGAACGGGTCATGTCAGGCTCCTCAGAACTGGAAGTAAAGGAACGGCGAGAAGCTTTGCGCCGAGAGTTTGAGAATCGAGGCAACGAACAGCAGCAGGATCAAGGCGCGCATGGCGTAACGCGGCCAATCGGCAACCCAGTAGGCAGGTTGCACCTGAGCTTCGACGCCGACGGTGTAGCCAGGCTGATGAATGCTGCCCGGGTTATCGCCGGGAACAGCCTTGATGGTGCCGGCGACGGCGTTGGCCGGGCCGTCAGCCTGAACGCCCAGATCCGGCGTGGCTTTGCTGGCGGCTTTGTCGGCAGGGCGATTCATGTAGAAATCGCGCAGGCCGAAGAACGCCAGAGTCACGTAAGCCACGACGAGGGTTGCCACTTGCAGGCCGGTGATGCTGGCCTGATTGAGTTCCGACAGCTGCCAGTCACCGAAGCTGAACATGGCGCCGTACATGCGACCGGCGACGTGCAGGTTTTCCGAACGGAAGATCACCCAGCCCATGACGACCAGCAGGAACGTCAGTGCCCAGCGAATCGGGTTGAAGGTGCGCGAGTTGGTGTTCAGACCCAACGCTTTTTCAATCGCCAGCCACATGCCGTGCCAGGCGCCCCAGACGATGTAGGTGATGTTCGCGCCGTGCCACAGACCGCCCAGCAGCATGGTCAGGAACAGGTTGCGATAAGTGGTCAGCGTGCCGCCACGGTTGCCGCCCAACGTGATGTACAGATAGTCACGCAGCCAGGTGGACAGGCTGATGTGCCAGCGACGCCAGAACTCGGTGATCGACTGACTGATGTACGGCTGTTTGAAGTTTTCCATGAAGCGGAAACCCATCATCAAGCCCAGGCCGATGGCCATGTCGCTGTAACCGGAGAAGTCGAAATACAGCTGCGCGGTGTAGGCCAGTGCGCCGAGCCAGGCATCGCCCGTGGTCGGGTTCTGCAAGGCGAAGCAATGGTCGGCAACCACCGCCAGGGTGTCGGCGATGAAGACCTTCTTGATGAAACCCTGCATGAACCGCGTGCAACCCTCGGAGAATTTATCCAGGGTGTGCGTGCGGTTGTTGAACTGATCGGCGAGGTCGCGAAAGCGCAAAACCGGGCCGGCGATCAGGTGCGGGAAAATCGCCACGAACGCTGCAAAGTCGATGAGGTTGCGGGTGGCCGGGGTATCACCGCGATACACGTCGATGATGTAGCTGATGGACTCGAAGATGTAGAACGAGATCCCGATCGGCAACAGCACGTGAGTCAGGATGAACGGCTCAAGCCCGACTGAAGTCATCATGGCGTTGATGCTGTCCACACCGAAGTTGGCGTACTTGAAGTAGCCCAGGATGCACAGGTCGACACCGACGCCGAGCAACAGCCAGCGTTGGGCCGGCTTGGTACGAACGCCTGCGGCGCCCACCTTGAGGCCGATCCAGTAGTTCCACAACGTGACGGCGGCAAACAGCGCCAGGAAGTCCACTCGCCACCAGGCGTAGAAGACGTAGCTGGCAACCAGCAGCAGCAGGTTGCGGTAGCGTTGCCCGCTCAAGTAATACAAGCCGAGGAAGATCGGCAAGAACAGGAACAGGAACACGTTGGATGAAAAAACCATCCTTATCTCTCCGTTTGTCCAACAGTCAAAGGCCGAAGCCCCCCCAAACCCCCCATAGCAAAATGGGGGTTTACGCAGTGCTCGTAGGAGCGGCTTCATCCGCGAGGTCGGTATTGCAGATCATGGATATGATTCTGAATGCCCGTCCCCTCGCGGCTAAAGCCGCTCCTACGGTTGAGCTGTGTATCAGCTGCCTTTGTCACCCTTCTCATGGCTCGGGTCGAAGACCTTGGTCAGGTCGCCACCGAGGCGGAAGGTTTTGAACGGTTGCATCTTGTGTTTGTTATCCAGCACTTCAGGCTTGCAGGTGTAGAGCGAGCAGTACGGTTCAAGCCAGGCGAACTTGCTGTCGATCTTCAGATCGGTCATGTCCTGCTTGTCGCCGTTTTTCTGTTTGAAGGTGTCCGGATCCTTGACGCCGCTGAGTACGCGCTCGCCCAGACGCTGCAACGCGCCGTTGTTTTCCGGACGCACATCGACGCCGTTCACCTGGGCGAAACTGGCGATCATGGCCAGCGGCGGCAGGGCGTAGTTGTGATACGCCAAGGCACGTTGATTGCGCTTGAGTTCATTAGGCAGGAAGCCGTCTTTGTCGACCTGATTGGCGCCGACCTTGAATTCCTTCACTGCCCAGTCGAACAAGTCCTTGCGGTTGGTGGCGACCGAAGTTGCCATCACCGACCAGGCAGCCCAGTACGAATGGTTGTTGGTTTTTTCCAGCGGCAGGTTGTCCCAGTCGCTGACCACTTGATCGGCCAGCTTGCTGAACCAGGCTTCGATGACTTGCGCCTGTTGCTGATGCGCCGCCAATGGATGCGAATCGGAGAACTTCAGGCGCAGGTAAGCGGAGGACATGCTGCCCAACGCCCATTTGCGCATCGATTTGCCGGTGTGGTTGAAGTCCTTGGACTCCAGCGCATCGGCCTTGGCCCAGGTGGTGAGCATGTTCAGTGCGCAGTCGAGCTGTTCCGGACGGCCGTCGCGCATGTACTGCATGACGACTTTGCTGATGCCGCGTTCCAGCGTGGTGATCGACTTGGTCGCATCACGGAACGCTTGTTCCGATTCCTCGTTGAGGGTCGAACGCGCCTTGTCGGAGCCTTCGTATTTGCTGCGGAACACCAGCTTGTCGGTGTACGGCTGCGGGATCGCGTCACAGGTGAAGTTGTTTTCGCCGGTTTTGAGTTTCTCGATCGGCGCGTAATACCCTTGCGGCGGCACGAGACCCGTGGCGGCGCTGGCTGCCCCGGCAAACATCGCCAGAGACAGCAGGGTAGGGAGCATCAGTTTCGGAGTGTGCATAGGTAGCCTCATAACCCGGCTTGCGCGGTGTTCTGCGCAGTTCTCGGGAACACGTTACGTTTGCAAACCTTCGCCTCGATCTTCTGCGGTGCAGCACCCGCTTCCGGGCCCTGTACTTCCAGTGCGAGCAATTGCTGGTCAGCCCAGTCCTTGTCTTCGCGCAGTTCGAAGGAGAAGCGTCCGTCGGTATCGGATGTTTCCGGTTTTTCGATTTTCAGATCTTCGTGGCGACCGTTCATGTACCAGAGCTTGGCCTGAAGGACTTTCACCGACGGGTCGGCATAACGAATGTCGATCTGATTGCTGCCGTTGCGGATGTCCTTGATTCCGTTCTTGCCGTTGACCAACACTTCGTTGGTGCCCGGTTTGAGGGTGGTGCTGGCACTCATGATGGCTGGTTTGCCTTCACATCCGTTGTCCAGCAGGGACATCATCTGGCGGTAGATCGTTTCCTGATCCAGACGGTACAGCGGCGAGAATTCCCAGATCAGGACCTTCGGTGGACGCTTCTGGAAATCTTCACTGCCCAGGTACTGCAGCATCGAACCTTCCAGGCCACCGCCAGGGAACGCGACGTTCAACACGTCAGCGCCAATGTATTCCTGCAGGAAGCCGGCAAAGTTGTAGTTCTTGCCGCTGTGGCTGGTACCGACCAGGGTGATTTCCGGGTTGCCGGAATCGCCGAACAGATCGCCATCCGCCGCTTCGCCTTTAGGCTCGGTGGTGAACTGATCCATGTACTGGACTGCATAGGTATTGCCGCACAACTGGGCAGCCATGTTGTGCAGGGTGCCGGTCTTGCCCATGCGGCCGGAGACATGGCTCTCGAATTCGCGCTTGGGAATGCCGGCGTAACCCGGAACTTTCTTCACGGTTTCGGCAACGATTTTCGCCGTGCGCTGCGCGCCGTATGGCGTCCAGTGTTGGTCACCGCGGAAGTAGAAATCATGCGCCTGCTGCTCGTTGGTCAACGGCGACAGATCAGGCACCCAATAACCCATCTTGCTGAAGCGACCGAGCATGGCCTTGTAGTTGGTCAACGCTTTTTCGTAGTCGAACTTGTCGCGTTCGGCCGGGAACAGTTTGTTGCGATCCACCAGGCCGCGCGTCGGCTGGTAAACCACCACCAGTTCCACACCCTTGCTCTTGAAAGCATCGTGCAGTTCTTTCATGCGACGGTAGCCTTCGGGCGTGGTGTCGAACTCGGTGCGCAAGTCTTCCTGAGTCCGGAACAACCAGTCGCCTTGAGCCTGCACCAACGTGGTGAAGTTCTGCTGATAGCGGGTCACGTAGTTCTTGGCATCGTGAGCTTCAGGGCACAGGTTGCAGCAAGGCTCGGCGGTGAACGTCGGCGCCGTTGTGTCGTCGGCGCGAGCGCCGCCACTGATAGCGATCAGGGCTGCGGTCAGGCCGGACAGACTGAGTAACTTGATCAAATGTGCGTGCATAAAAATATCTTCCTCAGTCCTGAAGTTCGGTCTGGCGCTCGACCGGATCGATCAGCACGGCTTTCTTCTGGCGAACCAGCAAGTCGAGAATCTCGTCCTGGCGCTCGCCCAAGA
>Ga0247814_10000212_pt1 | contig 53035 bp, 47 predicted proteins | sample UWRJL179409R1_FD_179947 | JGI IMG/M metagenome (GOLD analysis project Ga0247814, IMG submission 179947) | Plant litter microbial communities from Arlington Agricultural Research Station in Wisconsin, United States - UWRJ-L179-409R-1 | ecosystem: Environmental > Terrestrial > Plant litter >... | reverse complement strand
ACTGCACTGACCTTCGTAGCCGCTGGCGTGGCGACTGCCCATTCCTTTGCCGCTGTTGATCCTGCGATCAAGCCTTATGTGAAGACCTCCGGCGTGTCGGGCAATCTGTCCAGTGTGGGTTCCGATACCCTGGCGAACCTCATGACCTTGTGGGCCGAGGCCTACAAGAAAGAATATCCCAGCGTGAACATTCAGATTCAGGCCGCCGGCTCGTCGACTGCGCCGCCCGCCTTGACTGAAGGCACCGCCAACCTTGGGCCGATGAGCCGCAAGATGAAGGACGGCGAGTTGTCGGCTTTCGAGCAACGGCACGGCTACAAACCTACGGCGATCCCGGTTGCAGTCGATGCGCTGGCGGTTTTCGTGCACAAGGACAACCCGATCAAAGGCCTGACCATGGCGCAAGTGGACGCGATTTTCTCCGTCACGCGTCTGTGCGGTGCCAAGGCTGACGCCAAGACCTGGGCCGACGTCGGTGTCACCGGCGATCTGGCAGGCAAGCCGATTCAATTGTTTGGCCGCAACTCGGTGTCCGGCACTTATGGCTACTTCAAGGAAGAAGCGCTCTGCAAAGGTGACTTCAAGGCCAACGTCAACGAACAACCCGGCTCGGCTTCGGTGGTCAGCTCCATCAGCAGTTCGCTGAACGGCATCGGTTATTCGGGCATCGGTTATAAAACGTCCAGTGTGCGCACCGTGCCGCTGGCCAAGAAAGAAGGCGCCGAGTTTGTCGAAGACAACGAGGCCAACGCGCTCAACGGCACCTATCCGCTGGCGCGCTTCCTTTACGTCTATGTTAATAAGGCACCGAACAAGCCACTGGCCCCGCTGGAAGCCGAATTCATCAAGCTGGTGTTGTCTCGCCAGGGTCAGGAAGTGGTCATGAAAGACGGCTATATTCCGCTGCCATCGAAGGTCGTGGCCAAGGCATTGGCGGATCTGGGCTTGCAGGAAGGTGCAGTCGCGGCGAAATAATCGTGAACCCGGCGAGGCTTGCTTGAATCAGGCTTCGCTATTAACTGTACAGTCCGCTGCCAGGATCGTGGGTGGCGGGCTTTTTTGCGTCACCTCGCTGTAATGTTTTTGTCATACAGGACCGCTAGGGTGTGCGCATGAATGATTTGGCCAAGCCTTCGATGAATCAGAATTCACCCGCCAAGCGCATTGATTTCAATACGCCGCAGATGCAGCGCAAGCGCCGCGTGCGTGCTTTCAAGGACCATTTGACCCGTTGGTACGTGGCCATCGGCGGCCTTGCCGTGCTCGCTGCAATCACGCTGATCTTCTTTTATCTGGCCTACGTCGTGGCTCCGCTGTTTCAGGGAGCGACCCTGACTCAGGAAACCCCGGTCAAACCGGGGTGGCTGAACGACGCCGGCAAGCCGCTGATGCTGTCCATCGAGGAACAGAATCAGGTCGGCATGCGGATTTCCGATCTGGGTGAAGCCGTATTTTTCAATGCCCAGACTGGCGCAGAACTGCAACGCATCAGCCTGCCGTTGCCTGCTGGCGTGACAGTCGCGTCCATCGGCAAGGACCAGCCCGGCACTCCCTTGATTGCGTTGGGGTTGTCCAATGGTCAGGTGCTGGTGTTCCGCCACAGCTACCAGATCACCTATCCCAATGACCTGAAAACCATCACCCCCGCGCTGCTCTGGCCCTACGGTGAAGCGCCTCTGACTGTTGATGATCAAGGCCGGGCGCTGGATCACGTCACCCTCAATGCCAATGGCGAAAGCTTGTTGATCGCCGCGTCGACCGGTCCGCAGCTGCATGTGCTGGCCGTTGAACAGAAAGAAAACATGATGACCGGCGAAACCAGCAGCGAGCTGAGCCGCATCGAATTGCCGCAGTTATCGGAGGCGGTCAAAGCGATCTATGTCGATCCGCGCCAGCAATGGCTGTATGTGATCAACGGGCGCGCCCAGGCCGACGTGTTCAGCCTGCGTGATCGCACGCTCAATGGCCGCTACAAACTGCTTGAAGACGGCAATGCCGAAATCACCGCCAGCACGCAACTGGTGGGCGGTATTTCGCTGATTATCGGCAATTCCAAAGGCGGCATGGCCCAGTGGTTCATGGCCCGAGACGTCGATGGCGAACAGCGCCTGATGCACATCCGCGACTTCCAGATGAGCACCGCGCCTATCGTGCAGATCCGTGCCGAGCAGCGGCGCAAGGGTTTCATCGCCATGGACGCTTCCGGCAAGCTGGGCGTGTTCCACAGCACGGCGCATCGCACCTTGCTGGTTCAACAAGTCGCCGACGGCGCAGGGCTGATTACCTTATCGCCGCGTGCCGACCGGATCATGGTCGAGCAGGGCGGCGCGTTGTTGCCGATGGTCCTGAAAAATCCGCACCCGGAAGTGTCCTGGAGTTCGCTGTGGGGCAAGGTCTGGTACGAAAACTATGACGAGCCTAAGTACGTCTGGCAGTCCACCGCCTCCAACAGCGACTTCGAACCCAAGCTGAGCCTCGCGCCACTGACTTACGGCACGCTGAAGGCCGCGTTCTACGCCATGTTGCTGGCCGCGCCGCTGGCCATTGCCGCCGCCATCTACACCGCTTATTTCATGGCTCCGGGCATGCGCCGCAAGGTCAAGCCGGTGATCGAATTGATGGAAGCCATGCCGACGGTGATCCTCGGCTTCTTCGCCGGACTGTTCCTGGCGCCGTATCTGGAAGGCCATTTGCCGGGGATTTTCAGCCTGTTGCTGCTGACGCCGATTGGCATTCTGGTGGCCGGTTTCGCCTGGAGTCGTTTGCCTGATTCGATTCGTCTGCGCGTGCCCGATGGCTGGGAAAGCGCGATTCTGCTGCCGGTCGTCCTGCTGGTTGGCTGGGCGTCGCTGGGCATGAGTCCGCATCTGGAGAACTGGTTCTTCGGCGGCGACATGCGCATGTGGATCTCCAATGATCTGGGCATCACCTACGATCAGCGCAATGCACTGGTGGTCGGCATCGCCATGGGTTTCGCCGTCATCCCCAATATATATTCGATTGCCGAAGACGCCGTGTTCAGCGTGCCGCGCGGCCTGACGCTTGGCTCGCTGGCGCTGGGCGCAACGCCGTGGCAAACCCTGACCCGCGTGGTGATCCTCACCGCCAGCCCGGGGATTTTCTCGGCGCTGATGATCGGCATGGGCCGCGCGGTGGGCGAAACCATGATTGTGCTGATGGCCACCGGCAACACGCCGATCATGGACATGAACCTGTTTGAAGGCATGCGCACGCTGGCGGCGAACGTCGCGGTGGAAATGCCGGAGTCGGAAGTGGGAGGCAGTCATTATCGAGTGTTGTTCCTCGCAGCCCTGGTGCTGCTGACGTTCACGTTCGTGATGAACACCTTGGCGGAGCTGATTCGTCAGCGTCTGCGCAAGCAGTACTCGTCTCTCTAAGGAAGGTAGAAGTTCGTGAAAAAGAACTCCCTCAAGAGTTGGTTCAAAAGTGGCGCCCCTGGCGTCTGGATGAGTGCGGGTGCCGTTTCCATTGCCGTGATCATGACCATTGGCCTGCTGGCGGTGATCGCCGTGCGCGGCCTCGGGCATTTCTGGCCGGCGGACCTGACCTACGCGCAGTACGACGTACCCAATCAGGAAAAGCATGTTCTGATCGGCGAAGTGGTCGAGCAGGAACAAGTGCCGCGCGCCCGCTTGAAAGGCTCAGGCTTGCCGGTGCCCGATACCGGTCCGGAATTCATGACCCGCGAACTGGTCAAGGTCGGCAATCGCGACCTCAATCCCAGTGATTTCACCTGGGTGGTGGGCGAATGGTTGACCCAGCAGAGCAAGCCGCAGGAACTGATGACCCTGGAACGCCGCGAGTGGGGCAACTTCTACGGTTATCTGGTCAATGTGAAGGAAAACGGCAAGATCGTTGCCGAAGGCGAAGCGGCCTGGCCGACCCTGCAGGAGCGCATCCAGCGCATCAATAGCCTGGCGCGCGAACTGTACGGGCTGGAAAAGAAAGACATCGGCGCCATCAACCATGGCATCGAGCGCTTGCGCCTGCAGGCGCGCAAACTGGAGCTGCAAGGCACGCTGGACCCGCAAGCCCAGGCCGACATGGCCAGCGAACGCGCCGAACTCGACAGCCGCTATAAAGACATCGAAGCGCAACTGGGCGCGCTGCACACCGCCTTCAATCGCGACAGCCTGACCGCGCGGGATGCCAACGGTCAGGAAGTCGAAATCAGCCTCGGCAAAGTGGTGCACGCCTATCAGCCCAACGCCATGGGCACGTTCACCAAGCTGGGTTTCTACTTCAAGAAGCTCTGGGAATTCCTCAGCGAGGACCCGCGTGAAGCCAACACCGAAGGCGGCATCTTCCCGGCGATTTTCGGCACGGTGATGATGACCTTGATCATGGCGGTGATCGTCACCCCGTTTGGCGTGCTGGCGGCGGTCTACTTGCGCGAATACGCCCGACAAGGCCCGGTGACGCGGCTGATCAGAATCGCGGTGAACAATCTGGCCGGCGTTCCGGCGATTGTCTACGGCGTGTTCGGCCTGGGTTTCTTCGTTTATGTGCTGGGTGGTTCGGTAGATCGCTTGTTTTTCCCCGAAGCCTTGCCCGCGCCGACCTTTGGCACGCCGGGTTTGCTGTGGGCGTCCTTGACGCTGGCGCTGCTGGCCGTGCCGGTGGTGATTGTCGCCACCGAAGAAGGTCTGGCGCGCATCCCGCGGACCTTGCGCGAAGGCTCGCTGGCGTTGGGCGCAACCAAGGCTGAAACCCTGTGGAAGATCGTTTTGCCCATGGCCAGCCCGGCGATGATGACCGGCTTGATCCTCGCCGTGGCCCGTGCGGCTGGCGAGGTGGCGCCGCTGATGCTGGTGGGCGTGGTCAAGCTCGCACCATCGCTGCCGGTGGATGGCAACTACCCTTATCTGCACCTGGATCAGAAGATCATGCACCTGGGGTTCCATATTTACGACGTCGGCTTCCAGAGCCCGAATGTCGAGGCCGCACGTCCGCTGGTGTATGCCACGGCGTTGCTGCTGGTCTTGGTGATCGCCTTGCTCAACCTGTCTGCGGTGACGATTCGTAACCACCTGCGCGAGAAATACAAAGCGCTGGATATCTGATTGGCAACAGCACCGCTCCCTCGAAGAGGCGGGCGGTTCGATGAACAGAATGCTTGGCAACGGGAGCAATCCATGCAGCACGACAACCCGACTCACGGCGTCAACATGACGACCCTGGGCCGCAAGCGACAAGGCCTGCATCTGGCCGACGAGACCGTGGCCATCGAAGTGCCGGGTCTGAATCTGTTTTATGACAACAAGCAGGCACTGTTCGATATCAGCCTGAATATTCCCAAGCAACGGGTCACGGCGTTCATCGGGCCGTCCGGTTGTGGCAAGTCGACGCTGCTCCGCACCTTCAACCGCATGAATGATCTGGTCGATGGTTGCCGGGTCGAGGGTGAAATCAACCTGTGGGGCCATGACATCTATCGCAAGGGCGAAGATGTTGCCGAATTGCGCCGCCGTGTCGGCATGGTGTTCCAGAAGCCCAATCCGTTCCCCAAGACCATCTACGAAAACGTGGTCTACGGCTTGCGCATTCAGGGCATCAACAAGAAACGCGTGCTCGATGAGGCCGTGGAATGGGCGCTCAAGGGTGCAGCGTTGTGGGACGAGGTCAAGGATCGCCTGCACGAGTCCGCGTTGGGCTTGTCCGGTGGTCAGCAGCAACGTCTGGTCATCGCCCGCACCATCGCGGTCGAACCTGAAGTGTTGCTGCTGGACGAACCCTGTTCGGCGCTTGATCCGATTTCGACGCTAAAAGTCGAAGAACTGATCTACGAACTGAAATCCAAATACACCATTGTGATCGTTACCCACAACATGCAGCAGGCGGCGCGGGTCTCGGATTACACCGCATTCATGTACATGGGCAAGCTCGTCGAGTTCGGTGATACAGACACGTTGTTCACCAATCCGGCGAAAAAACAGACGGAAGACTACATCACCGGTCGTTATGGCTAGGTGAGATGTGCTTCGTCAGCCCCTGAACCACCGCTGCGTTTTTGCACTCAATCGGACGTTCCAAGGACACCAAGCATGATCCATAAAGACAGCCTCACGCATCACATCTCACAACAGTTCAACGCCGAGCTCGAAGAAGTGCGTAGCCATTTGCTCGAAATGGGCGGATTGGTCGAGAAGCAGGTCAATGATGCGGTGACCGCCTTGATCGAAGCCGACTCGGGGCTGGCCCAGCGGGTTCGTGAGGTCGACGACCGCATCAACATGATGGAGCGCAATATCGACGAGGAATGCCTGCGCATTCTTGCCCGTCGTCAGCCAGCGGCTTCTGACTTGCGCCTGATCATCAGCATCTCCAAGTCGGTGATCGACCTGGAGCGCATCGGTGACGAAGCCACCAAGATCGCCCGTCGCGCCATTCAACTGTGCGAAGAAGGCGAATCGCCGCGCGGTTATGTCGAAGTGCGACACATCGGCGATCAGGTCCGCAACATGGTCCGCGATGCGCTGGATTCGTTCGCGCGCTTCGACGCCGAGCTGGCCTTGTCGGTTGCCCAATACGACAAGATCATCGACCGCGAATACAAAACCGCGCTGCGTGAGCTGGCGACCTACATGATGGAAGACCCGCGCTCCATTTCCCGGGTTCTCAACGTGATCTGGGTGCTGCGCTCGCTGGAACGCATCGGCGACCATGCGCGTAACATTTCCGAACTGGTCATCTATCTGGTGCGCGGCACCGACGTGCGTCACATGGGCCTCAAGCGCATGAAAGAAGAAGTGCAGGGTATATCGACCGAAACTCCTAATGTTCCGGCCCAGCCTGACGATAAATAAGACTGCCTGCGAAAAAAACGCCCAGCATGCTGGGCGTTTTGCATTCCAAGGCTTTGAATTTTTCAGCCGCCCGCGAATTAAATGTCCTGGCGTCGTCAACAGTTTGGCCGCTGGCCATCAGCCAGCGCTATGCTTGCCGAAATAAAGGGCGTATCAGCATCACCGCAGTTCGCCAGTCATGGCGGATACGCCCGCAGGAGCGTCGATGAGTAAAGTCAGTGTATTGATTGTGGATGACGCGACTTTCATTCGCGATCTGGTAAAGAAAGGCCTACGCAACTATTTTCCGGGGATTCACACCGAAGACGCCGTCAACGGTCGCAAGGCCCAGACCATGCTGACTCGGGAGAGTTTCGACCTGATTCTGTGCGACTGGGAAATGCCGGAAATGTCAGGCCTTGAGTTGCTGACCTGGTGCCGTCAGCAGGACGGCTATCTGAAGACCGTCCCTTTCATCATGGTGACCAGCCGTGGCGACAAGGAAAACGTCGTACAGGCCATCCAGGCAGGTGTTACCGATTTCGTCGGCAAGCCGTTCACCAATGAACAGCTGCTGACCAAGGTCAAGAAGGCGCTGGCCAGGGTCGGCAAGCTCGATGCAGTAATGACCAGTGCGCCAAGCCGGATGGCATCGCCCATCAATGAGTCGCTCAGCGCGCTCACCGGTGGCAGAGCCGAAGTTATCAGGCCAGCGGCAACGGCCTCGGCCGGCATCGCCAAGCCGCCTCCAGTGGCCGCTGCAGCGTCTTCACAGGCGCCGACCGGGCGTGGGCAGGGTCAGTTGCGTCTGTCCAGCGGCATCCAGCAGTGTGTGATCAAGGCGCTGACCCTCAAGGAAGCCTTGCTGATCGTTCGCCGCACCGACAACCTGCCGCAGATTCTGGAGCAGGCGGTGCTGGACCTGGAACAGGGCGAAAACGCCGAGGTTGCCCGTCTCAATGGTTATCTGCACGCCATCGTGGCGTTCGAGCAGAAACCTGACAGCGACTGGCTGCAACTGACCTTCCGCTTTACCGATCAGGATGCACAAAAGCTGGACTACGTGTCCCGCCTGATCGCGCGCGGCACCGCTCAGAAGCACTTTGTGCCGGGCGGTTGATCGCGGTTGATACAACCCGTAGGACCGGCTTCAGCCGGGAGCAGACAGGTACACCCGCAGCGGTTTCGTCGTCAGACGTACCGCCCTCCCGGATGAATCCGGTCCTACGGGACATCAACCCTGATCTGGCGCGATTTCCTTGACGCTCCTTCTATTACCGATTGAAACAGCTGAGTCCTCAACAGCACGGATCGCTGGTAGTCTGGCCCAACATCTTTACAACCCAGACTGAATCCCATGCTCGAGCGCTTACTGATCCTGTGTGCTCTGTTGCTGGCCGCGCAATCGGCCGGGGCCGTCACCATCTATAAATTCACCGATGCCAACGGCGTCGTGTCGTTTACCGACCGGCCGACACCAGGCGCTTCGGTGGTGAAGTTTCGTGATCGCATGGTCGAGCACATCGAGCGTCAGGTGCGTCTGAGCACCAAGAAAGAAAAGGGCGTGGACAGCCTGTACGTGCGTAACGATTTGTACGCGCCGGTTGAAGTCGAACTGAAAATTTCCGGTGTGAAGAATGTGCTCGGTGTGTCGGACCAATCCATCCGGCGCACTATCGCCCCGCGCAGTAACGAGCGGCTGCTGGTGTTGAGCCCGCAGGTGGCCAGTCGGGCCATGAGTTACAAGACCAACCTGCGCTCTATCGTCGGCGATCCCCAGCGGTCGAGCCTGGCTTACCGCTACCCGCTGCCGTGGATTGGCGGACCCTTTCGCCTGAGCCAGGGGCCGAACGGCAAATACAGCCATTTCGGTGCCAAGGGGCGTTACGCCATGGACATCGCCATGCCCGAAGGCACGCCCATCGTCGCAGCGCGCAGCGGCGTCGTGATCAAGACCGAAAATGAGCAGAGCGGCAAGGGATCCAACGCCTCAGGCAACTTCGTGCGCATCCTGCACGACGACGGCACCATGGGCGTCTATCTGCACTTGATGAAAGGCTCGGTGAGCGTCAAGGAAGGTCAGCATGTGACGGTCGGCAGCGCCCTGGCGCGCTCCGGCAATACCGGCAACAGCACCGGCCCGCACTTGCACTTCGTGATCCAGCGCAACGTCGGCCTGGCGCTGGAATCCATCCCCTACGAATTCGCCCAACCCGTACAAAGCCTGCCCAACTTTGCGGTGGGCGGGAATTGAATAGCGCTAGAGTCTAGGACCTGCCACCGGCCCGTAGGACCGGCTTTAGCCGGGAGGGCGTCGGTCGCTTCGACGCATCCTTGTTGCCGCAAAGGGCGCTCTCCCGGCTGAAGCCGGTCCTACGGTTCAATCGATCAGGCAATCAATCGAGCTTGACCACCTTGGCCAGCACGATTTTCGGTAGGCGGGAATTGAATAGCGCTGGAGCCTGGGACCTGCCACCGGCCCGTAGGACCGGCTTTAGCCGGGAGGGCGTCGGTCGCTTCGACGCATCCTTGTTGCCGCAACGGGCGCTCTCCCGGCTGAAGCCGGTCCTACGGTTCAATTGATCAATCTAGCTTGACCACCTTGGCCAGCACGATTTTCGGTAGGCGGGAATTGAATAGCGCTGGAGCCTGGGACCTGGCATCGGCTCGTAGGACCGGCTTTAGCCGGGAGGGCGTCGGTCGCTTCGACGCATCCGTTGCCGCAAAGGACGCTCTCCCGGCTGAAGCCGGTCCTACGGTTCAATCGATCAATCAATCAATCGAGCTTGACCACCTTGGCCAGCACGATTTTCGGTAGGCGGGAATTGAATAGCGCTAGAGCCTGGGACCTGCCACCGGCCCGTAGGACCGGCTTTAGCCGGGAGGGCGTCGGTCGCTTCGACGCATCCTTGTTGCCGCAACGGGCGCTCTCCCGGCTGAAGCCGGTCCTACGGATCAATCGATCAATCGATCAATCAATCTAGCTTGACCACCTGGCCAGCACGATTTTCGGTAGGCGGGAATTGAATAGCGCTGGAGCTTGGGACCTGCCACCGGCCCGTAGGACCGGCTTTAGCCGGGAGGGCGTCGGTCGCTTCGACGCATCCTTGTTGCCGCAAAGGGCGCTCTCCCGGCTGAAGCCGGTCCTACGGTTCAATCGATCACGCCATCAATCGAGCTTGACCACCTTGGCCAGCACGATTTTCGGGCCTTTCATCTTTTTGATGATGATGCGCAGCCCTTCGACTTCCATGACTTCCTCGACTTCCGGTACCCGCTTGAGCGAGTCGTAGATCAGGCCGGCCAGGGTTTCGGCTTCCACGTGGTCCAGATCGATGCCCAGCAGGCGCTCGACCTTGAACAGTGGCGTGTCACCGCGTACCAGCAGCTTGCCCGGTTGATACGCGAGAATGCCGCGCTCGACCTTGCGGTGTTCGTCCTGAATGTCGCCGACCAGCACTTCCAGCACGTCTTCCATGGTCAGATAACCGATGATCTTGCCGTCGGCTTCCTCCACCAACGCAAAGTGCGCGCCGCCCTGGCGGAACTGCTCCAGCAGGCGCGACAGCGGCATGTGCTTGGAAACACGCTCCAGCGGGCGGGTCAGCTCGGCCAGATTGAACGACTCGGGAATGTGATCCAGCGCGGCCAGCTCCAGCAGCAGATCCTTGATGTGCAGCAAGCCGACAAACTCGCCACGCACCGCGTCGTAGACCGGATACCGGCTGAACTTGTGACGACGAAACAGCGCGAGGATTTCCTTGAGTGGCGCGTTGCAATCCAGCGTCACCAGGTCTTCACGGGAATTGGCCCAGTCGACCACTTCCAGCTCGCCCATTTCCACTGCCGATGCCAGCACACGCATGCCTTGGTCGCTCGGGTCCTGACCACGGCTGGAGTGCAGGATCAGCTTCAATTCTTCGCGGCTGTAGCTGTGCTCGTGATGCGGGCCGGGTTCGCCCTGACCGGCGATGCGCAAGATACCGTTGGCGCTGGCATTTAGCAGATAGATCGCCGGGTACATCGCCCAGTAAAACAGGTACAGCGGCACGGCGGTCCACAGCGACAGCAGTTCAGGCTTGCGAATGGCCCAGGATTTGGGCGCCAGTTCGCCGACCACGATGTGCAGGTAGGAAATGATGAAGAAGGCGGAGAAGAACGACACGCCTTTGACCACTTCAGGCGAGTCCACGCCCACGGCGCTCAACAGCGGCGCCAGCAGGTGCGCGAACGCGGGTTCGCCGACCCAGCCAAGGCCCAGGGAGGCGAGGGTGATACCGAGCTGGCAGGCCGACAGATAAGCGTCCAGCTGGCTGTGAACGGTGCGCAGGATATGCCCGCGCCAGCCGTTTTTTTCTGCAATGGCTTCGACCCGGGTCGAACGAAGTTTGACCATGGCGAATTCTGCCGCAACGAAAAAACCGTTGAGCAGGACCAGAACCATTGCGAAGAGAATCATGCCGAAGTCGGCGAACAGCGAAGCGAAGTTAAAACTAGGGGAAGGGTCCATGGTGGAGGTTTACAGGTTCCGTTATGACTGAAGAAGAAGGCTGCCGCATCGGGATCGAGGGCATAAGAACGGCAATGTAGCGGCTAGAAGCCAGCTTGCCTAGTCGCGCTTCAGGGATTGATCAGCTGAATGGCCGGAAAATGGCAGATAAAAACGCTGCCCTTGCCCGGCACGCTGTTGATTTCCAGTGTGCCGCGATGGCGCAGCAGCACATGTTTGACGATAGCCAGCCCCAGCCCGGTGCCGCCGGTATTCGACGCACGGCTCGAATCCACGCGATAGAAGCGCTCGGTGAGGCGCGGCAGATGCTTGGTCTCGATGCCGATCCCCGAATCCTGCACGCTCAAATGTGCGCCCTGCTCATCGGCCCACCAGCGAATGTGGATGCTGCCCTCGGCCGGGGTGTATTTCACCGCATTGAAGATCAGATTGGAGAACGCGCTGCGCAGCTCGGTTTCGCTGCCCTTGAGTTGCACATCGCTGTCCAGGTCCAGGCTGATCTGCTGATTCTTGTTGGCCGACAACGCCCGTGCATCGCCCTTGATGGTCTTGAGCAGCATACCGACTTCGATGGGATGACTGTCGGACGGGTAATCAGTGGCTTCAAGTTTGGCCAGCAACAGCAAATCATTGAGCAGCGTTTGCATGCGGCCGCCCTGTTGATGCATCTGTTGCAGGGCGCGGACCCAGCGCGGGTTCACCTCTTCGACGTTATCGAGCAGGGTTTCCAGATAGCCGAAAATCACCGTCAATGGCGTGCGCAACTCGTGGGAAACGTTGGCGACGAAGTCTTTGCGCATCTGCTCCAGTTGATGAATCCGCGTGACATCACGGACCAGCATCAAATGCTCGTTGTTGCCGTAGCGGGTGATCAACAGCTGAATACGCATGCGGTCGTTGGTGGGCGAGGGGATTTCCAGCGGGTCGGCGTAATTGCCCTGCTCGAAATATTCCTTGAAGCGTGGATGGCGCACCAGATTGCTGACCGGCTGACCGCTGTCTTGCGGGGTCTTGAGCCCGAGCAAGGTCTCGGCGGCGCGGTTCCACCACTCAAGATTGCCTTCGCTGTCGAGCATGATCACGGCATCCCTGAGGGCCGCCGTGGATTCCTGAACGCGGTCGATCACCGCTTGCAGCCGGCCGCGCACCCGTTGGTCGCGGCGTTGCAGATGATAAATGCTGTCGAAGACTTCGCCCCACAAACCGTAGCCATCCGGCGGCGGCTCATCGGCCTTGTGACGGCTAAGCCAGTCGTGCAGGCGCAATAACTGTTTGAGGGTCCAGGCCAGATAAAGCCCCAGCGCGATTGCCAGGCACCAGCCATATTGATTGCTGATCAGACCCGCCAGAAGGGCGGCCGCGACCAGCATCAACATGTGGCGGATCAGGGTGCCATACCAGTTTTGATTCAATTGAAAGCACATCCTTGGCTGGCGCGGACTTCATGGTTGCGCTGTCTGCTTACAAAACGGCGATCAATTCTTGGTGGAAAACCGATAACCCGTGCCGCGCACGGTTTGTACCAGATTTTCGTAGGCATCGCCGAGTGCTTTGCGCAGGCGACGAATGTGAACATCAACGGTGCGTTCTTCGACATAGACATTGCCACCCCAGACCTGGTCCAGCAGCTGGCCGCGCGTATAAGCACGTTCCTGATGGGTCATGAAGAATTGCAGCAAACGGTATTCGGTCGGGCCCATTTCCGCAGGCTTGCCGTCGATGGTGACCCGATGACTGATCGGGTCAAGCAGCAGGCCGCCCACTTCAATCGGTGATTCGCCATCCGTCGGACCGGCGCGGCGCAGCACGGCTTTGAGGCGCGCGACCAGTTCGCGTGGCGAAAAGGGTTTGGTGATGTAGTCATCGGCACCGACTTCCAGGCCCTGGATCTTGTTGTCTTCCTCGCCCTTGGCCGTGAGCATGATGATCGGGATGTCGCAGGTCAGCTCGTCACGCTTGAGGCGGCGAGCCAGCTCGATGCCCGATGTGCCGGGCAACATCCAGTCGAGCAGAATCAGGTCCGGCTTGCGGTCGACAATGATTGCATGGGCTTGCTGAGAGTTCTCTGCTTCCATGCAGTCATAGCCGGCCATTTCCAATGCAACGGCGATCATTTCGCGAATAGGCGCTTCGTCGTCAACGATCAGAATGCTCCTGCCAACCATGCTCGAACCTCTTGTCATTTAACTGTCTTGGGGCGCATTAGATAACGGAATTATTGCAGTCGTGTGACAGCTTGGGAGAGGACTAGCATGCCACGTTGTTACAGGTCTAAGCTTGCGGGTCTGTCCTGAAATAATTTTTACAACAACAGAGGATTACGCAATGGCTAAATTTTCATCAACTTTGCTGGGCCTGCTGGCTGCCGCCGCACTGGCATCGTCGGGCCTGGCGTTTGCCGCCGAGCCTGGAATGATGGGTGATAACGGCATGCTGACCGATCATAGCGGCAAGACGCTCTACACCTTTGATAAGGATGCTGATGGCAAATCCGCGTGCAAGGATCAGTGCGCGATCAACTGGCCGCCATTGACCGCCACGGCGGCGGACAAAGCTTCGGGCAAATGGACCGTTATCAAACGCGATGATGGCTCCATGCAATGGGCCTTCGAAGGCAAACCGGTGTACTTCTATAAAGATGACAAGAAAGCCGGTGATATGACTGGCGATGGCAAAGGCGGTGCCTGGCACGTCATCAAACCTTAAGCCTGCTGTGGCGCTGACTGCCAGCCACGAACCTGTCAGTCAGCGCAGCGCGTAATCGGCGACGATGCCGACGAAAATCGCCAGCCCCGCCCAGTGGTTATGCAAAAACGCCTTGAAGCACGCCTGTCGGTCACGACTGCGCGTCGACCAGAACTCCCAGGCGAAACACCCGGCCGCCACCAGCAGGCCCAGATAGAAACAAATCCCCATCTCGAAGCGCCCGCCCGCCAGCAGCAGGCAGCCCAGCGCCAGTCCTTGCAAGGTCAGAATGATCACCCGATCCGCATCGCCGAACAGCACCGCTGTGGATTTCACGCCGATTTTCAGATCGTCTTCGCGGTCAACCATCGCGTAATACGTGTCATACGCCACGGTCCACAGCACGTTGGCGATATACAGCAGCCACGCCGCAGCGGGCAAATCGCCGGTTTGCGCAGTGAACGCCATCGGCATGCCCCAGGAAAACGCTGCGCCCAGCACCACTTGTGGGTAATAGGTGTAACGCTTCATGAACGGATAGCACGCCGCCAGCGCCAGGCCGCCGAACGACAGCCAGATCGTTGTGGGATTAGTCAGCAAGACCAGCAGGAAACTGACGATCACCAGCAGCGCAAACAGCGCCAAAGCCTCTTTCGAGCTGATCTTGCCGCTGACCAGCGGTCGCTGCTCGGTGCGTTTGACGTGGCCGTCCACCTTGCGGTCGGCGAAATCATTGATCACGCACCCGGCCGCGCGCATCAGGAACACACCGACCACGAAAATGATGATATTGGCCAGCGACGGCGCGCCTTTGCCAGCAATCCACAACGCCCACAGCGTCGGCCACAGCAGCAGATAAATACCGATCGGCTTGTCCAGGCGCATCAACTGAATGAAATCCCAGGCCCGTGGATTCAAGCGATTCAGGGATTTGAGCAGCGTCAGGTACATCAGCAGTATTCCCCGGTGTGAATTGCCTGCCAGAGTGTTGGCAAGAACACTTCGGCGACCAGTATTTTCAACGGGCCGCGACTGAAGCACGAGCGGCGTCCCCATAGATTGTCGGCGGCGTCCGGCGTCGGCAGCCAGGCCGTCGGGTAATGACAGATCTGCAAGGGGCCGCGCAGGAAGGCCTCGTCGCAGAACAGCAATTCGCCCAGTGAACGCGTGCCCAGCTCGTCCATATTCAAGCCGCCTTCCTGCAAGGCACCGCGCGCCGCGACGCTGCGGGCGAACACCCACTTTTCGTCATGGCCACGCAGATACACCTCGCGAACCCAGCCGATGCTGCGTTCAGGCAGATTCAACGCCGCGCACTCGTCGTCGCGAAGCGGTTGCCAGCCCTCGAAAAGCGGCGTGACACTGAAGCGATTGCCCGACAGCGCAGTCAGCCGGCGCGTCAGGGAATCCTCATGGAACAGCCACTCAAGGACCACGGGCGCGGGCGTCTCGATGAGAGACTCGCGCTCCAGCCAGATCGGGGTGGGAAATACGGGTGTTTGCTGGGTCACAATAAGCAGATATTGGCGTTTATAAAGGCGGCGAGCTTAGCATGATTGACCGTCGCAACCGATGACCCACGACGCGCCGCAACAATGATCGGGCTTGCATCTGGGCGTCCCGATCAGTACAAAACGCCCTGAGCACGGTGGCAAGCGCGATACCCATCGACCGCCATGCCGGCGACACCCTGAAAACCTGAGAGAAATTCCGATGAAAAAGTGGCAATGCATTGTCTGTGGCCTGATCTACAACGAAGCCGATGGCTGGCCGGATGACGGCATCGCGCCGGGCACGCTGTGGCAAGACGTCCCTGAAGACTGGCTGTGCCCGGATTGCGGCGTCGGCAAAATGGATTTCGAAATGATCGAAATCAACTGATTCAGGCTTGAACCGTCCTTAACTTCCTGGAAAACCCCATGAACGCACCTGTCGTGATAATTGGCACCGGCCTGGCGGGCTACAACCTGGCCCGGGAATTTCGCAAGCTCGATAGCGAAACGCCGCTGCTATTGATCACCGCCGATGACGGTCGCTCGTATTCCAAGCCGATGCTCTCCACCGGCTTCGGCAAAAACAAACCCGCCGACGGCCTGAGCATGGCCGAAGCGGGCGCCATGGCCGTGCAACTCAACGCCGAAGTGCGCACCCATACACGCATCAGCGGCATCGATGCGGGGCACAAACGCCTGTGGATCGGCGAAGAAGCGGTGCATTACCGCGACCTGATCCTGGCCTGGGGCGCGGAAACCATTCGCGTACCTATCGAAGGCGATGCAGCTGACGCCGTTTTCCCGATCAATGATCTGGAAGATTACGCGCTGTTTCGTGACGCAGCCGCAGGCAAGCGGCGCGTGTTGATCCTCGGTGCCGGCCTGATCGGCTGTGAATTCGCCAACGACCTGATCCTGGGCGGTTACGAAGTCGATCTGGTTGCGCCTTGTGAGCAAGTCATGCCCACCTTGCTGCACCCGGCCGCAGCAGCTGCGGTTCGCGCAGGCCTCGAAAGCCTCGGCGCGCGCTTCCACCTCGGGCCGGTCCTGACCCGCCTGCTGCGCACTGACAACGGGCTCGAAGCGCATCTGTCGGATGGCGAAGTGATTGCCTGCGACCTGGTGGTGTCAGCCATTGGCCTGCGGCCACGGGTCGATCTCGCAGCGGCGGCGGGCCTGCAGACCAGCCGGGGCATCCTCGTCGACCGCCACCTGCAAACCTCCCACGCCAACATCTACGCGTTGGGCGATTGTGCGGAAGTCGATGGCCTGAACCTGCTTTACGTCATGCCGCTGATGAGCTGCGCCCGGGCGCTGGCACAAACCCTGGCTGGCACCCCGACGGCGGTTAAATATGGCCCGATGCCAATCACGGTCAAAACTCCGGTTTGCCCGCTGGTAGTCTCTCCGCCGCCACGCGGGACTGAAGGTGTGTGGACGGTCGAAGGGCAGGGCGCCGATATCAAGGCGCTGTGTCACGACGCGGACGGCAACCTGCTCGGCTACGCGTTGACCGGCACCGCCGTGATGGAAAAGCTTGCCCTCAACAAGACGCTCCCGGCGCTGCTGGCGTAAATAAGGGTCGTTCTGTCGGATAAGCCGCGTTTTTGTTCGCATAAACCGCAAGCCCGCACTGGCGCGGGCCTGTACGGCATGCCATCCTCATTATTGACTGCCGCGACGTAGAGCCGTTGCGGCGCCTTGGGCTGTTCGGGAAGAGCAGCGCGGGACATAAAAACAAAAAACCGTAAAAGAGGCTTCATATGCGTAAACCAGAACTTGCAGCCGCCATTGCTGAAAAGGCGGACCTCACCAAAGAACAAGCCAACCGCGTTCTTAATGCCGTCCTCGAAGAAATAACCGGCGCCCTGCACCGCAAGGACAGCGTCACGCTCGTCGGCTTCGGCACCTTCCTGCAACGCCATCGCGGCGCCCGCACCGGCAAAAACCCGCAGACGGGCGAGCCTGTGAAAATCAAGGCCAGCAACACGGTAGCCTTCAAACCCGGCAAGTCACTCAAGGACAGCGTGAATCCATAGACACCCGCTGTACGCCTTCGCAAGGCGAGCAGTGAAAGAACGGGCACACCAACGAGGTTGGGTGCCCGTTTTTTGTTCGTGTTCAGGCCGGGTTGGCTTCCCACAGGCGCTGTTCAATCACGCGACTCACATCGCAGGCCTCCTGCATGAGTAGATGAGCCGTACCCGCCATGGCGCTCAAGTCGTAATCGTCTGCGCTGCCAGATTTGCCGCTCGACACCGCGTCGAGAAACTCCGTCGCCAGCCGCACCCGCAAATCGACGCAGGCATGCAGGTCTTTGAGCGGTGCCTGACTGTCGAGCAGCAGGACAGTGCCGTCGAGGCCGTGTTGGGTTAGGGGGATGTAGCGTGGAGAATTGGGGTTGTTAGGCATTGATGAAAGCTCCTATACCAAATGAGACCACCTGAGATGTCGTCAAGCAAACAGGTGGCGGCTGAACGCAGGTTGACGAACCGGAGGTACAGGAACCCGGTAGATCCGAAGATCTCCCACGTGCAGCCGCCATAACATGGTCTCTGCTACATCCGTACCAGCGGATCGTCAAATCCGGTCGTTGAATAACGACGACGCAAAGGTTAAAGGTCCGGCAGAGCGCAAGTGCGGTATTTATCACTATTGTTGGAGATGTTTGAAGCGGCCAAATGCAACAAGGTGTGGCCTTGACGGCCAGCCATTACAGCACCGTCGGTAAGCGAAACCCGCGCAACTCTCCCAACTCAAACGGATTCGGCGAACGCTGGCTCATCAACAGGTAATTGACTCGACGACCTTCGATATTGGCCTTGAGCATCAACACGTCGCGGCCGCTGTGGAACTCGCTTTCCAGACGTTCGATCAGGCGAAACAGCGACCACGGCCCGGTGTTTTCCTGATAACCCACGCGGCGGCCGGTGGGGTGCTCGACAAGTGATTTCCGGATACTCATCATCGATTTTCTGCCTGAGCCGGCCTGTCAGGAATGACACGCCTTCCATCAAACGCTCGACATCAGGATCGCGAGTGTTTTGAGCGAAGAATGCCTTCAATGCCGGATGACGTTGGCTCAGCAACGATGCATGTTGGCGTAGAGCGCTAAGTTCACTTTGATAATAGTCTTTGAACGACACGGTTGAACCCGAAAGCTATAAGGCATGGCGAGCGGTTGACGCCTGAAATTACAAGCGCATGCAAGGCTTTATGCGAAAGCCAGCTATTGCAAAGCGTTTCTGTGCAATAGCTGAGAGCCATAGTTGCTCAAATCACGGCCAGATAGATGTAGGCGCAAGACTGCTTTGTTGTGGGAAATTTCGCAGATGAATAGCGGCGCTGTCATAAAAAATAACGAGCACAAAAAAGGGCACGCCAGCTTTTTGCTGGGTGCCCTTTTTTATTTAGCGTGTCGTAGCGCGGGATTTAGCTCGCTACAGGGACGCGCCAGTCATCGGAGCCAGACGTGCCGGATACTTCATGGGTCCAGATGATTTTACGGTAGGTGAAGTACACGTCTTCCAGATGCGTGAAGTGCGACTGGCCAGGATCCTGGCAATTGGGCATGCGGGACGTCACGTCGACGATGATTGCGTCCTCCAGTTTGATGGTGAAGTAATGCTGCTGATTGCCTTCGGCAGAGGTGCGGTACCACTTCAACTCACATTCAGTCAGCAGTTCGCCTGTCGTAAGTGCAGTAAAGATCAGCGGTGAAGACTTGTCGAACACCTTGGTGATCATCAAAGGCTTGTGTATGCGCTGGCCCGTTGGCTGGCCTGACTGCGGATCACGAGGAATGATGACCTGGTGGTCGAAAGCCTGGACCAGGATTTCGTCTTCGTGGCCTTCCTGATAGATATTGCCCACGGAGTCCGATGTAAAGGTGCCCTCGGTAATAAGCCCTTGTTTGGTTCCCTTGATGGTTAGATACGCTGGTGTTGGCATCGGTGCACTCCTGGCTTGTAGTAAGGGTATTTAACGGTGCTTCTCAACAAAGAAATGCCGTGATGGCTATGTACTTGCCGCACTTGTAAGAAGCAGGATTTTGATTGTCGGCGATGCAGCTTCGACAAGCTGGCGCACTCTACGACTTTTATCTGTGCGGCTCTGTAGTCCGTATTTGTACGATAGTGTAGGAAAATTCATTAAAGTTTGTGTGATGTTGTTCGATGTATTAATTATCTATTTTCTCGGCTTTTTTTCTTGCGTGTTCTGGCTTTTGCTGGCTAGTATTGCCGCACTTGCTCAGGCTCGATTACAGGTAATTCTGACGGGGTTTGTGAGTTTTAAACATGTTTAAACATATCTCCTGGTTTGTTTATTTTGTCGTGCTGATTGTTATGCCTCTTTGATGTTTCTCCATGCCTGTTCTAGCGAAGTCTAAAAGCTATGTCCCCAACTAACGGTACTGCTCGCTATCTGAAAATCGCTCAGACACCGATTTCCAAAAGCGATTATGCAGGGCTGGATGCTCGTTATTCGCCAGAGTACGAGGCGCTTGAGGTCGAGCTGGGAAAGGCGTTGGCTCTGCATGAAACCGCCAAGGTCGACTGGCAAAAGGTTCAGGAGCACAGCGAGGTGATTCTCGCGAGCCTCTCCAAGGATATTCGCGTTGCCTGCTGGTTGAGCTGGGCGCTTTACCAGCTTCAGTCATTTGCGGGGCTGGTTGCCGGTTTCGGCATGCTTTGCCATTTTTGCACGCACCACTGGGCGCAGATTCACCCAGCCAAATCGAGAACGCGTTCGGCTGCGATCAGCTGGTTGATCATGCGACTCGAAAAGGTGCTGGACTCCAGTGTTCCCGTTAAGGATCAACTGGAGGTATTCCGCCAGTTGGTAAAGCTGCTTGAGGAACTGGATGCGGTTCTTACGCAACACCTGAAGGCTGAGGCCCCGCTGATATTGCCGCTGCGCAGGCGTCTGGCGAGCATGGTCCAGCGTGCCTCGGATAACCGGCCTGAACCCGGTCCGGTAGAAGCTGCGATAGCGCAGGTCAAGCAGACCGCCGCGCAGTGGTTTACCGGCGACTCTGTGATCGAAAACGAAAAAGATGCGCAAAAGGCACTGCGAGGACAGCAGGAAAGTGGCCTTGCGTTGTGTACCTGGTGGTTGCGCCAGAATGCGACCGATCCTCGAGCGTTGCGGCTCAATCGAACGCTGACCTGGCTGTCGATAACTTCAGTGCCTCAGCAGAACGCGGAGCGAATGACTGATCTTCGAGCGCCACCGCCAGACAAGCTCAAAAGCTACCGCAGCCTGTTCGAGCAGGGGCAGTACGCGGATTTGCTCGTCCAGCTTGAAGCCAGCATCGCTCGAGCGCCGTTCTGGTTTGATGGTCAGCGCATGGTCTGGGAGTGTCTCGATGCTCTTGATGCCGAGGTTGCCAAACAAGAGCTGGAGATTCATTTCGCGCTATTTCTGCTACGGCTGCCAGGGATCGTTGAGCTGCGCTTCCACGATGGCGTGGAGTTCGCGAACGTCGAGACCCGGGACTGGATCACTACGCATGTCATGCCGCGTGTCCAGCCAATCGCTGCGCCCAGGAAGCTGGAAGACGCCGGGACTGCACCTGCCTGGCAACTTGCGCTGGAGAAGACCATCCCCACGTTGCGCAAGGGCGGTTTAAAGGCTGCAGTCCGGGAGATGAAGCAGGGACTGCAGAGCGCTCAAGGCGGACGTGAGCGGTTTTTCTGGCAGTTCAGCCTGGCCCGTCTGTGCCACCAGGCCAAAAAATACGACCTGGCAAGGGCGCAGCTCGAAACCCTTGATCAGCAGCTGCAGCAATCAGGCTTGCATCTCTGGGAGCCGGACCTGGCTCTGGAAGTCCTGCACCTGCTCCACGGCTGTTACGGCTTACTGCCCCAAGGTCACGAGGTGCGGGAGCGCAAGGACGAGATTTATCGCAGGTTGTGCCACTTGGACCTTGAAGTGGTACTCGAATAGGCCCTCGGGTCGTAACAGTGAAGGAGAAAAACTGTGGCCAAAGAAGGCTCGGTAGCACCAAAGGAACGCATCAATATTACGTTCAAGCCCGCCATTGGCGGTGCCCAGGAAGAAATTGAGCTGCCGCTGAAATTGCTGGTGCTGGGCGATTTCACCCAGCAGGCAGACGAGCGCAAGCTGGAAGATCGCAAGCCCGTCAGCATCGACAAAAACAACTTCGACGAAGTGTTGGCCAACCAGAAGCTGGGCCTGACCTTGAGTGTGTCAAACCGTTTGCAGGACGAAGACGACTCTCAGGAGTTGGCAATGGATCTGCGTATCAACTCGATGAAGGACTTCAATCCGGCAAGCCTTGTGGATCAAGTGCCGGAGATGAAGAAACTGATGGAGCTGCGCGACGCATTGATGGCCCTCAAAGGACCTCTTGGTAATGCTCCGGCATTCCGCAAGGCGATCGAAAGCGTGCTGGAGGATGACGATTCGCGCGCTCGTGTGCTGGGCGAGATCGGTCTGAACGCGCCCGCCCCGAAGGACGCTTGAGTCTGTAATAGATAAGGAAGCCAATATCATGAGCACCCGTGCAGCACAGCAGAAAAACAGCGAAGCCACCGAGTTCGGCATACTTGACCAGATCATTGCCCAAACCAGCCTGACACCGACCGACGATGCCTATGGCATCGCCAAGCGCGGCGTCGCGGCATTCATCGAAGAATTGCTCAAGCCTCATAACAGCCAGGAACCCGTCAAAAAAGCCTTGGTCGATCGCATGATTGCCGAGATCGACGGCAAGCTCAGTCGGCAAATGGACGAGATCCTGCACCACCCGGAATTCCAGGCGCTGGAGTCTTCATGGCGTGGCCTGTCGCTGCTGGTTGAGCGCACAAACTTCCGCGAAAATATCAAGATTGAGGTGCTGAACGTCTCCAAGCAAGACTTGCTGGACGACTTCGAAGACTCGCCCGAAGTGATGCAGGCCGGTCTGTACAAACATATCTATACCGCCGAGTACGGTCAGTTTGGTGGCCAGCCAGTTGGCGCGATCATTGCCAACTATTTCTTCTCGCCTAGCTCACCCGACGTCAAGACCCTGCAGTACGTTTCCAGCGTCGCCTGCATGTCTCACGCGCCATTTATCGCAGCAGCGGGCCCCAAATTCTTTGGCCTGGAAAGCTTTACCGGGCTGCCTGACATGAAAGATTTAAAGGATCATTTCGAAGGCCCGCAGTTCGCCAAATGGCAAAGTTTCCGCCAGCAGGAAGACGCGCGTTACGTCGGCTTGACCATGCCGCGCTTCCTGCTGCGCAACCCCTACGACCCTGAAGAAAATCCGGTGAAGACATTCGTTTACCGGGAAAACGTCGCCAATAGCCATGAGCATTATCTGTGGGGCAACACCGCCTACGCATTTGGTACGCGGTTGACCGACAGCTTCGCCAAATTCCGCTGGTGCCCGAATATCATCGGCCCGCAAAGCGGTGGTGCGGTTGAAGATTTACCGCTGCATCACTTCCAGAGCATGGGTGAAATCGAAACCAAGATTCCGACCGAAGTGCTGGTTTCCGATCGCCGCGAGTACGAGCTGGCCGAAGAGGGTTTTATCGCCCTGACCATGCGTAAAGGCAGCGATAACGCAGCGTTCTTCTCCGCCAGTTCGGCCCAGAAGCCGAAATTCTTTGGCATCAGTGAAGAAGGCAAAGATGCCGAGTTCAATTACAAGCTGGGCACTCAGCTGCCTTACCTGATGATCGTCAATCGTCTGGCTCACTATCTGAAAGTGCTGCAGCGTGAGCAGTTGGGCTCCTGGAAAGAGCGCACGGATCTCGAGCAGGAATTGAACAAATGGATTCGTCAGTACATTGCGGATCAGGAAAACCCCAGCGCTGAAGTTCGTGGCCGCCGTCCGTTGCGCGCCGCCAAAATTGTCGTCAGCGATGTTGAAGGTGAGCCGGGCTGGTACCGCGTCAACCTGAACGTGCGGCCGCATTTCAAGTACATGGGTGCCGACTTCACCCTGTCGCTGGTTGGCAAACTCGACAAAGAGTAATCGGAGCTGAGCAATGTCCGGGTATGGCAGCCTTTTTGAGCGCCTTGCTGGCGAGGCCGACAAGCGTGCTGGTTGGAAATACGAAGAAAGTGCCGTGGCCTCAGTGGCTGCCCACTTGGCGAAAATGCTCAGTACCCGTGCGGGCAGTGTGCAAACGCTGCCCGCCTATGGCCTGCCGGATCTGAATGATATGCGCTTGAGTCTGCATGATTCATTGATGCAGGCACGACAGGCGATTGAGGGTTTTATCGGGCTGTATGAACCGCGACTGACGCAGGTGGAGGTCATTTCCCTTCCGGGTGACGGCGATCCGTTTCGTCTGGCCTTTGCTATTAATGGGTTGCTTGAAGTTGCCGGAGTCAAACGGCAAGTCAGCTTCTCCGCTCGACTGGACGCTTCCGGGAACGTGAAAGTTACCTGAAGCATCAGGTAGTACAAAAGTTTCGTTGTTAGTTGTCACGTGCTTGTAGCTGTTGTTTCAAGCGTTTCGTAGTTGCCGGTATTACCCATCGCATCTACTTGATCAACCCATTACTGGCAGTTTTGTCAGTGCATTTTCCGTGCTTCCAGGGAACAGGACGCCCCATGTCTTTTAATGATTACTATCAAAGCGAGTTGACTGCCTTAAGGCAGATGGGTCGCACTTTTTCTGAGCGTAATCCCGCACTGGCACCTTTCCTTGGGCAAAGTGGTCGCGATCCGGATGTCGAGCGTCTGCTGGAAGGTGTTGCGTTCCTCACCGGGCGTTTACGTCAGAAGCTCGACGATGAATGGCCCGAGCTGACGCATTCCCTGATGCAGTTGCTATGGCCCAACTATATGCGGCCATTGCCATCGTTCAGCATTGTGCAGTTTCAACCTTTGGATCAGGCAGGACCGGCAGTCCATATCGAGCGCCAAACGCCGATCAACAGCGAAAAAGTTGAAGGTGTCAATTGTCGTTTTCGCACCTGTTTCGCCACTGAGGTTCAGCCTCTTGAACTGAGCGACTTGAACTACTCCGTTCAGGGCGAAGGCGCTCTGCTGAGCCTGCAACTCACCCTCAAAGGCAGTGGTCATCTTGGCCAGCTCACGCTTGATCGCCTGCGACTGCATTTTGCCGGAGAGCGCTACATCAGCCAGACGCTTTATCTGAACATGCTGCGCAATCTCGGCAGTATTGAAGTCGTGCTGCTGGATGCGGAGCACAAGCCACTCAAGCCTGATGGCGACAGCGTGACGTCATTCAAGCTTCAGGCTACAGATGTTGAGCCAGTGGGCTTTGCCGACGACCACGCGCTGATTCCCTATCCGCTGAATACATTCCGGGGGTATCGATACCTCCAGGAATATTTTGCGCTACAGGACAAGTTTCTTTTTGTCGACGTGAAAGGCCTTGAGCCGATTAGTGCGATGCCGGAAGACATGCTCAAGCAGTCTGTCGGTTTTGAATTACGTTTCACTATCAAGAAAAACGCTATCCAGCGGGCGCGCCCTGCCAGGGACAACATCAGACTGTATTGCACACCTGTGGTGAACCTGTTCAACGAAGATGCTTTGCCTATTCGTCTTGATGGCAAGCAGGATGAGTACTTGTTGCTGCCTTCCAGATTTGAGCAGAAACACTGCGGCGTCTATTCGATTGAAAGTGTGATTGGCCGCGAGCAAACACGCGGCGGCGAGCGGCATTACGTGCCTTTCGAATCGTTCAAGCATGACCCCAGTTTCGACGTGCTGCAGGCTTCGCCGTATTACAGCGTTCGGCAGCGTTCGTCACTGTCCCACAGCGGACTGGATACCTATTTGAGTTTCGATATTCGCCACTGCGACAGGCAGGAGGCGTTGTCCATTGATCTTGTCTGTACCAACCAGAATCTGCCGCTGCGGCTCAGGGATGGGGACATATGCATCAGTGGAGAAGGTGCGCCGGAGACCGCTGGTTTTCGGAATATAACCGCTTGCACTCCTCACTACGCGCCGCCCCTGACTGAGAATTTTCTTTGGAAACTGATCAGCAATATGTCGCTGAACTACCTCTCTCTGGAGAACGTCGATGCGCTGAAAGTCATTCTCGAAACCTACGATTTTCCGCAGTACTACGACCGTAACGCGGCAAGCGTCACCCGCAAGATGCTCGGCGGGCTCAAGTCGATTCGTCATGTAGCGACCGACCGGTTGTTCGGGGGATTGCCGCTGCGTGGCGTGCGCACGGAATTGATGATCGATTCGGAGCAGTTCATCTGCGAAGGGGATGTGTTCGTCTTCTCTTCGGTGCTCAACGAGTTCTTTGCGCTGTACACCAGCCTCAATTCTTTTCACGAGCTTCGCGTCAAAACCATTAAAGGAGAGGTGTACGCATGGACGCCACGAATGGGGCAACAACCCCTGCTCTGAATGGGCTGACCCGGACGATTCGCGAGTATTCGCTTTTCCAGGCCGTGCTGCTGGCGCTGGATACTGTGCGTCAGGCCTGCCCGGATCTGAGCGAAGAGCAACTTTACGATCAGCTCGAGTTTGAAGCCAATCCGAGCCTGGGATTTCCTGGGAGCGATGTCGACCGTATGCAGTTCTTCAGTGAGGACGGGAAGCTTCGCGCCCGCATGCGCCTTAACCTTCTCAGCCTTTCCGGGGCCGGGTCACCCTTGCCGGTGTTTTACGCCGAACAGTCGTTAGGCGATGGCGATGACGCCAATACGACGCGGATGTTTCTTGATCTGATCAACCATCGACTGCACCGCCTGGTGACGCCGATCTGGCGCAAGTACCGCTACCGGGCGAGTTTCCAGAAGGGTGCAGTCGACCCCTTTTCACAGCGCTTGTTCGCGCTGGTCGGGCTGGGGGGCGACAAGATTCGCCTGGCCAGGGAGATCAACTGGAAGCGTCTGCTGCCGTACCTCGGTTTACTCAGCCTGCGCGCCCACTCGGCAGCATTGATCGAGGCGGTGCTGCGTTACTACTTCAAGCACGCAGAAGTCGGTATCGAGCAATGCGTACCGCGTGTTGTGGACATTCTCCAGGACCAGCAAAACAGCCTCGGCCAGCAGAACAGCCGCCTGAGCCACGACCTGGTGCTTGGCGAGCGGGTGCGTGATCGCAGCGGCAAATTCCGGATTCACATCGGTGAACTCGATTGGCAAAGCTTTCATGAGTTCCTGCCAATCGGCGCTGGCTATCAGCCGCTCTGCGCGCTGGTGCGATTCAGTCTGCGAGACCCGCTGGACTACGACATTCGCCTGGCGCTGCGCCATGAAGAAATACACGAGTTACGCCTTCATGCGCAGAGCGCCTGCCGTCTTGGCTGGACAAGCTGGCTTGGCCGCGAAAAGGCCGACGGAATTGTGACCCTCGGCAGCAATATTCATAAGGACTGATGCTCATGATCAATGTAGACCTGCAACAGCTGATTCAGGCGCTGGACGCCGAAACCCGGCGCGACCTTGAAGCCTGCGCCGAGCGCTGTGTGGCACGCGGTGGCAGCAAAATCCTGATTGAGGATCTTCTCCTGGCGCTGCTGGAGCGGCCCCAAGGGCTTTTGGCTCGCGCGTTGCTGGATGCCGAAGTAGACGCAGGAGAGCTGGCGGCGGCATTGCAACCGCACGTCGAACAGAGCGCGTCGCGCAATCCGGTCTTCGCCCTGGAACTGGTGCAATGGCTGCAGGATGCGCTGTTGGTTGCGAACCTTGAGCTGGGCCAGAGCCAGGTCGAGCAGGCGGCGCTGATCCTCGCCTTGCTGCGTAATCCGCTTCGTTATGCGGGCACTCGCTACCAGCCTTTACTGAGCAGATTGAACGCCGAGCGGCTACGTGATTTTGCGCTATCCCAGAAAACCGACACGACCACCAATGGCTCCGCGCCGCAGAGTGAATCCCTGCTGCAGCGATTCACCCACAACCTGACCGAGCAAGCGCGGGACGGCAAACTGGATCCGGTCCTGTGCCGTGACGATGCGATCCGCCAGATGATCGATATCCTCGCTCGTCGACGCAAGAACAACCCGATTGTGGTGGGTGAGGCGGGCGTCGGCAAAACCGCCGTGGTGGAAGGGCTGGCATTGCGGATTGCCGTTGGCGAGGTGCCGCAAGCCCTCAAGGGTGTCGAGTTGCTGTCCTTGGACATGGGGCTTCTACAAGCGGGCGCGAGCGTCAAAGGTGAATTCGAACGCCGACTCAAAGGGGTGATCGATGAGGTCAAGGCGTCGCCAAAACCCATCGTGCTGTTTATTGACGAAGCCCATACCCTGATCGGCGCGGGCGCACAGGCCGGCGGCTCTGACGCGGCAAATTTGCTCAAGCCAGCGCTGGCTCGTGGCGAACTGCGCACCATCGCGGCAACAACATGGGCGGAATATAAAAAGTATTTCGAAAAAGATCCGGCACTCGCGCGACGTTTCCAGCCAGTGCAACTGCATGAGCCCACGGTTAGCGAAGCGGTCACCATATTGCGGGGCCTGGCCTCGGTCTACGAGCAAAGCCATGGCATCTATCTGCGTGACGATGCCGTGGTGGCTGCCGCCGAGTTGTCGGCGCGATATCTGACGGGTCGGCAACTGCCCGACAAGGCGGTGGATGTACTCGATACGGCGTGTGCCAGAGTTCGTATCAGCCTTGCCGCCGCACCGCAAAGTCTGGAGCGGCTACGCAGTGAATTGGCCGAGGGCGGGCGGCAACAACGAGCGTTGTATCGCGATGCCGAAGCGGGTTTGCCCGTGGACCGCGAAGCCCTTGATGCGCTGGGCAGTCGTCTTGTTCAGGCACGCAACGAGGAAGAGGATCTGCAACAGCGCTGGCTCGCACAACAGCATTTGGCGGAGCAGCTTCTGGAGTTGCGCCAGATGCGGGCGAACGCGTTGGTTACCAGTAGCGAGACCCTTGACGACGCGGACGCGGGGCAGCAGAAAGACGTCGGGAGTCTGGTCGATCTTGACACCCGGCTGCAGCAAACCCAGCAGGCGCTGATGCAAGCGCAGGCAATTGAGCGTCTGGTGAGCTTTGAAGTTTGCCCAAGGCTGGTCGCCGAAGTCGTCAGTGCCTGGACGGGCGTTCCGCTCGAGCAACTGGCGCGGGAGCACAACGCCAGGGTCGCGAGTTTCGCGGTGGATTTGCGCCAACGCATTCGCGGTCAGGATCAGGCGGTGCACGCACTCGACCCAATGCGCGCTACCGCAGCAGGCCTGAACAAGACCGACGCGCCAGTGGGTGTGTTTCTTCTGGTGGGCCCCAGTGGGGTAGGCAAGACCGAAACAGCTTTGGCGCTGGCCGACCTTTTGTATGGTGGTGAGCGATTCGTCACCACCATCAATATGTCGGAGTTCCAGGAAAAACATACCGTGTCACGTCTGATTGGCGCGCCTCCGGGTTACGTTGGTTATGGCGAGGGCGGGATGCTCACCGAGGCGGTACGTCAGAAACCCTATTCGGTGGTGCTGCTCGATGAGGTAGAGAAAGCCGATCCGGACGTGTTGAACCTGTTTTACCAAATCTTCGACAAGGGCATCGCCAACGATGGCGAAGGGCGCGAAATCGATTTCCGCAATACGTTGATCCTGATGACATCGAACCTGGCGAGTGATCGGATCGACGCGCTGTGCCGGGATGGCAATCGACCTGAAGCAGATGCGCTTGAGGCCGCTATTCGGCCGACACTGAGCAAACATTTCAAACCTGCCTTGTTGGCACGAATGCGCGTCGTCCCTTACTACCGGTTGGCGGTCCGGTGATGCGCGAGCTTGTCGAACTCAAGCTTCAACGCCTCAACGAGCGTCTGCGCCGGCGCAAGCTCGCGTTCAGCTATAGCCAGTCATTAGTCGACCACCTGACGGAGCGCTGTGTGCAAGGCGAAAGCGGAGCCCGGCTTATCGATCACCTGATTGACCTTCATTTGTTGCCACTGATTGCCGACCGACTGCTGGAGGTCATGGCAGCAGGGCAAACCCTGGCTGAGGTACATGCCACGCTCAATGAAAACAGCGTCGCCTGTGAGTTCGCGTGATCATGAAATTCCCCTTGCGCAATTCCTGTGCGCGGCCTTGCGAGACTCGCGGTCGCTGCTCCCCATCTGTTTTTCTGGAGAACTCTTCGATGTCTGCTCGCCTGCGGCAAGTCGTGCTGGTTTCGCTCATTGCCACGTTTGGCCTGACCGGCTGCACGGGGCACTACACATTCAGCGATGACGAATACCGCGCTCTCGGTGATCCGCAAACCATCAATCGCGGCAACTGAAAATTGAGGAGGAACTCAAGATGGAGCTGATTTTCGAGTTACTTGATAACGGTAACGTCGCGGCTGGACAAGCGTCGCACAAGGTGTTCAGGCAGGCGGGAGGTGTGATCGGCCGGGACAACCAATGCGACTGGATGATTCTGGATAGCGGTTGCCACCTTTCCGGCACACACGCCCAGATCACTTTCCATGATGGCGACTTTTACCTGACGGATATCAGCACAAACGGCACCGTTGTCGCCGGGAGTGAACAGGCTCTGAGTCGTGGTGAAAGTCATCGTATTGAACATGGCACCATCTATCGACTGGGACGATTCGAGATCCGTGCGCGCCTGATCAAAGATCCTGGTAGTTTTATCGGTGTGGATGCCGGAGTCGGCGTTATTGACCACCCGCCGCTGGCCGGGAATCTCATTCCGGACGATTCCTTTCTTGAACTCGATCTGCTGGCGGATGTGGCTCAACCGTCCCGTCGTGGTTCGGATTTTGACGAGCTTCTTTCTCCGGGACTGGCTCAGCAAGCCTCCGAGCAAGGCGTCGATTACGGGCCGGCTGATACGCAAAGCCTGCTCGTCCCAGAGTTGATCGCCATACCTCAAGTTGCGGCACCGCCTGTTCCGGAGGAACCCGAACGCCAGAGCGATAGTTTCTGGCAGCTTTTTGGGGCCGCGCTTGGGGTCGAACTGGATGCTATGGATCAGGACAGTCGCGAGACGTTGGCCATAGAAGCTGCGCGATTGCTCAAACAGAGCATTGGCGGGTTGCAGCAAAGCCTGCGCACCCGAACCGAGCTGAAAAACGAGTTGCGCCTGGCTCAAAGCACCGCGCAACACAGCAGCCTTAATCCGCTCAAGTACACCGGGGATGCCGGTGAAGCGCTTGGGCTTTTGCTACAACCCCCAAAACCAGGGCAGCGAACGGCGCAACAGACGGTCGCTCAAGGATTTCGGGATGTTCAAGCTCATCAAGTGGCGATGTTGGTGGCAAGCCGAGCGGCCCTGCGTGGCGCTCTTGAGCATTTTTCGCCTCAACAGCTGACATTGCGTTTCGAGCGCGACACTCGCAAATCGCTGTTCTGCACAGCGGGCACGCGCTGGCGGGCTTATGAGCGGTACTACCAGACCTTGCGCGAAGACGATGACTGGAGCGAGCGGTTGCTGGCCCGCGACTTTGCCCAGGTTTACGCCGATCAAGTGCGTTTGATTGCCACGCTGCATTCCGGAAATTGAGGATATCCCCATGTTGCGCTTTTGTGCCCCGATTTTGTTGGGCCTTGTTTTGCTGTTGGTCGGCTGCTCGGCGCTTTCGCCGTATTCGACCCAGACTCGCCTTGAACTGGAACTCACCGCCAGCGATCAGCTGAACCCTGATATCAACGGTCGCCCGTCGCCCATTGTGTTGCGCCTGCTGGAGTTGAAAAATCCGGTGCTGTTTGAAACCGCGGACTTCTTTGGCCTGTATAGCCAGGCAAAGGAGCTGCTGGCTCCGGATCTGGTCGCCAGCGAAGAGCTTGAACTGCGCCCTGGGGAGCGCCTGCAGCTCAAATTGCATGTCAAGGAAGGCAGTCGCTACGTCGGCGTCCTGGCGGCTTATCGTGATCTGCCGGAAACCAAATGGCGTCATGTGATCCGCGTGACCCCAGCTGACATGACCCGTGTAGAGCTGAACCTCGACCACCGTGGTATCCATGATGGCAGCGAGGCGGATGGCCGATGAACAACCATAAAGTCATCTGGCAGGAAGGCATGTTGCTTCGCCCGCAACATTTCCAACACAACGATCGTTACTTCGAAAGTCAGATCAAGGCTCACACGTTGATGCTCAAACGCAACGCCTGGGGCTTCTTCAATCTGGCGATTGATCCGCAGTACTTCAATATGAGCAAGATCGTCGTCACTCAAGCTTCAGGGGTGTTCCCAGACGGCACTTTCTTTGATTTGGCCTTTAGCAAAGAATTGCTTTCAGTGGATATCGCGCCGGACAGTGGCAACGCCTCGGTGTACCTCGCCTTGCCACTGTCGGCGGGCGATAGCGTTGAGTCCCGGGACTCGAAGCAGGTCGACGTGCTGGCTCGCTATACCCGCTATACAGACGAAATTTCCGATTCAAATGCGGACAGCGATTCACGCAGCGACATCAACTGCGGACGCCCGGATTTCCGGCTGCTGGTGGGTGATGAGCTCACCGACAAGGCGTTTGTAAAACTCAAACTGTGCGAGTTGACGGGGGTGACGGCCAACGGCGGGATCACGCTCAACGCCGAGTTCTGCGCGACGTTTCTGCATCTGCGCCACAGCGAATATTTGCTGGCCTGCCTCAATGAAGTCGTTGCTTTGCTGACCCTGCGTGGTGAAGCCATCGCCGAGCGTATTCAGGCCAGCGGCAAAGGCGGTGCAGCGGAAGTGGGTGACTTCATGATGTTGCAGCTGATCAACCGCACCGAGCTGGTGTTGCGCCAGATGCTGGAGCTTGATCAGGTTCATCCCGAAGAGTTGTACACCGTGTTGCTGGGCATGCTGGGGGAGTTATCGACGTTCGCCAGTGACAGCAAACGTCCGCGCCTGGAAACGTTTTATTCCCATGCAGATCAGGCGGGTTGCTTGCGGCAGCTGATGGGTGAGGCCCGACAACTGTTGTCGATGGTACTTGAGCAACATGCGGTTGCACTGCCTTTGCAGGAGCGTCAGTACGGCATTCTTGTCGCGCCACTGCTGGATCGATCACTGTTGGGCTCGTCCATTTTTGTCCTTGCCGCCAGCGCGCATTGCGATTCCGAAGCGTTGCGCAAGCGCCTTCCCGCCTACCTGAAAGTAGCGCCCGTCGAAAGTATCCGTCAGTTGGTCAACCTGCACCTGCCGGGCATCAAGGTCAAGCCGCTGCCGGTCGCCCCGCGGCAAATCCCCTTTCATGCCAATAAAACCTATTTCCTGCTCGAACTTCATTCGCAGGAACTCGCCCAGCTGGAAAGCTCTGGAGGCTTTGCCTTCCACGTTTCCGGAGACTTCGACGGGCTTGATCTGAATTTCTGGGCCATAAGGAGCTGAACCTGAATGAGCATGGATATCGAAAATTCTGGGAATAACAAGACTGTTTTGCTGGGTATGGACGGGCCAGGACCGTCCCCAAGCCCGTTGACTGATTTCAAATCGGAATCACGGGTTGAGCGTCTTGAAGATCGGATGGTGTATGCCGCGCGCATTCGGCCACCCGAGTCATTCAGTGTCAGCATGAACGTGCTTGTCTCAGCGGCTGCGCCACTGCTCGGCGAAGTGACCGCTCTCAAGCGCGAAGATAAAACGGAAGAACTCGCCACGCTCAATGCCCGGTTGTGCGAAAGCATGCGGGCGTTTGATGTGGCTGCCGCGCAGAGCGGCGCCGAGAGCAGCCAGGTTCAGGCCGCTCGCTATGTGCTCTGTACTGTCCTCGATGAGGCAGTGGCCATGTCGCCTTGGGGCGATCGCAGTCAATGGTCGAAGATGAGTCTGCTGAGTAAGTTTCAGGGCGAGACGTCCGGTGGTGAGAAGTTCTTTCACCTGCTTGATCGAGTCCTGCAAAACCCGTCGAAGTATCTGCCCCTGCTTGAGCTTATGTACGTCTGCCTTTCACTCGGTTTTGAGGGCAAGTACCGAGTCCTGCCCCGAGGCAACGTGGAACTTGAAGCCATCCGCGACAGCCTGTACCGCCAGATCCTCAACCAGCGAGGCGAGATTCCACGCGAGCTTTCGCCCCATTGGGAAGGGCTCAATGACGGCCGTCGCAGCCTGGTTCGCATCGTTCCCTGGTGGCTGGTGGTGATCTTCACCCTGATCAGCCTTGCAGCGATGTATTCCGGTTTTGCCTGGGTGTTGGGCGAGCAGCGCGAAACAGTCCTCCAGCCCTATCAGGCGCTCGATCCTATATCGGGTCAGACCCGGTCGTAATACAGAGAAGTGTCATGAAAGATTTTTTTAAAAAACTGGCCGCTGTGCTGCGCAAAACCTGGGCCTGGTCGTTGGTTCTAGTGCTTTCATTTGCGCTGTTGATCTGGTTTGTCGGGCCACTGGTTGCGATTTCGGATCATAAGCTCTGGGAGGATTCTGCTACCCGGCTGCTGAGCATTTGCGTGCTGTTATTGCTATGGGCATTGCTGATGGTATTCATCAGTTGGCGGCGCAATGTTCGCAAGAAACGGGAGGAGGAAAGTGCTGTCGGGCAAGAGCGCTTGCAGAACGCCGAAAAGATAGCCAATGAACAGAAAGAGGTGCGCGGACTTTTTGCCGAGGCGGTGCACACTCTGAAAACCTCAAGTCTGTACCGTGGACGCAGCGAGCGCTGGCGCGATGAATTGCCTTGGTATCTGGTCATCGGGCCAACGGGTGCAGGCAAGACCAGTCTGCTGGATTTCTCCGGGCTGGATTTCCCGCTCAATAAAATAGAACGCAAGCTGACCCGCGATACTCAAGGCACGCGTCAGTGCGATTGGTACTTCGCCAATAACGCGGTGCTGATCGACACGGCTGGCCGTTATCTATGTCAAAACGAAGAGATCGATAGAGCCTCGTGGTCAACGCTGCTGGGCCTGCTGCGTGCCCGCCGCCGCAATCGCCCGCTCAACGGGATTCTGGTGTCGGTGGACATAAATACCCTGAGCGGCGACGAGGACAAGCTGGAAATCCTGGCCCGCCAGGTGCGTTCGCGGCTGCAGGAAATCCATCAAAGGTTACATGTGGATGTTCCGGTGTATCTGGTGTTGAGCAAAGCAGACGAATTGCCTGGCTTCAGCACTTTTTTCGATCAACTTTCCCGCGAAGAAACCGAGCAGGTATTAGGGGCGACTTTTGGTAAGGAGCAGAACGGAACCGACGCTGTCATTCTGCGCGCCGCATTCGATGCTCTGTTGCAGCGTCTGAATAGGCAAGTGGTCAGCCGGATGCATCTTGATCGGGATATCAAACGCCGGGGTTTGATTCTGGAGTTTCCCAATCGACTCGGGATGGTTGGCGAGCGCCTTTGCCTGTTCGTCGACATGGCCTTCACCGGCAGCCGTTATCAGCGCTCCAGTCACTTGCGCGGTTTTTACCTGACCAGCGCGCCTCATCTCGCCAGCAAACTGAACAAGGACACAGCCGCTATCGGCGCAAGTTCAGGCATGGCCAGCAGCGTATTGCCAACCCTGCGTAGCGGGCGCGCCTTGTTCATCAATAATCTGTTGGCTCGCGTGATCTTTCCCGAGGCCGAACTGGCCGGACTCGACAAGCGAGAGGCGCACCGCATCCACTGGCGGCATCGTATTCTGTACGGCGGGTCGCTGGCGGCTTTGAGCCTGTTCGCTCTGGCCTGGGCCAGCGGCTTTTCGGGGAACCAGCAGCGGCTTGAGAATTTACGCGATCTGGCCAGACAGCTGACCCAGGAGCACACGGCGCTGACTCCGTTGGATGATGAGCTGGCGGCGCTCAAGGCCCTGGACTTGAGCTATCAGGCCAGCAATGTGTTTCCTGACAAGCAGCAGATTGGTTTGCATGAGCGCAACGGCCTGTATCAGGGTGAGCCCAGCAACCTCGTACTCGATGCGGCTTATCGGCGCGAACTGGAAACCCTGTTATTGCCCCGGGTGGCTCGTCTCCTGGAGGCGCAGATTCGCTCCAATCTTCAGGATCGCGAGCAGTTATCCGGCAGCCTGCGTGCTTATCTGATGCTTAACCTTCAGGAGCGGCGAGATGCAGCGTGGCTCAAGGAGTGGGTTGCTGCGGATTGGTCAGTGCGTTTCAGCGGAAACACGGTAGCGCAAAATAGTCTGAACGAGCATTTTCAGCGCCTGTTTGATCGCCCGTTCAGCCACTCGCTGAACACCGAATTGGTCACGCAGGCGCGTCAGGTACTGCGCAGTGAGTCACTGGCGACTGTGGTTTATCGCGCGCTGCGTGATCAGGCCAAGGACTTGCCGCAGTACCGCCTGAATCAACATCTCGGGCCGCAGGGTTCGATATTCACCGGGACTGATTACGTTATTCCGGGGTTCTATACCCAGCGCGGTTATCAGCAGAATTTCGTGGTGAAAGGCCCCGCGCTGGTAACGGGCATCCTGCGAGATAACTGGGTTCTGGGGGAGGGGACCGACATCAGTGGCATGGACCTGCGGCGTTTGATGGTCGAGCTTGAGCAGTTCTACTTCCGGGATTATTCAAATCACTGGGGTGAGGCGGTCGGTCGGGTGCGATTGCAGTCGTTTACCTTTGCCGCCGACGGCGCCGATCAGGTGGCGAGCCTGACCGCAGCGAGTTCGCCGTTATTGCAGTTGCTCATGGAGGTGCGGGACCACACCCGCTTCCAGGCCACCGCTGAAAGTGTCGAGCCGCTGACGTCTGCCGAGCCTGCCAAGGCTGGCGCACTCGGTAAAGTCGCGGCCGCTGCCGCCGAGCAGGCCAAGGATGCGTTGGCCAGGAACCTGCCCGACACCGCCAAGAAGTCCATGCAGCGTCGTTTTGAACCTTTGCATCGGTTGCTCGACGACAGCAACGGCCCGGCTGCCGATCTGACCCCGGCGTTTCAAGCGCTCAATGAGCTGCAATTGCAGCTGTCGAGTCTGGCGCGCTCCAGTCAGCAGGATCAAAGCGCGTATGAGTTGGCCAAGGCGCGCATGGGCGGTCAGCGTGACGTATTGAGCGCGTTGCGCAATACCTCCACGCGCTTGCCGCAGCCGGTCAGCGGTTGGTTCAGCGCGGTTGCCGATGACACATGGTCGATGGTCCTCGGCGACGCGTATCAGTACCTCAATCAGCGCTACCAGAACGAGCTCTACAGCTTCTACGGCAAGGCCATCGACAAGCGTTATCCGTTCAACGCCCACAGCACCAGCGATGTGGCGCTCAACGACTTCCGCGAGTTCTTTCGGTCCCAGGGTCTTGCGGAAAAGTTCTTCGATACCTTCATGCGCCCCTTCGTCAGTGGTGACCCCGGCAGTTACCGTCTGCGTAGCGTCGACGGGCGAACCCTGCCGATGTCTCGGGTGTTTCTGGAGCAAATGTCACATGCAAACGTGATCCGTCGCAGCTTCTTTGCCGAGAACCCGAACGAGCCGCAGATTCTGTTCAAGCTTGAACCCTACACCCTGGATCCAAGTGTCAGCCGTGCCGAGTTTCGTTTGGGGCACCAGCAGCTGGAATATCGCCATGGCCCGGTCGTCCCGGCGTCCTTCAAATGGCCTACTGATGCAGATGACGGTCGCACCAGTCTGGTACTGGAAAAAATCGCCGGTCGAGCTTTGGGGCTAGAAGAAAACACAGGTCCCTGGTCGCTGTTCCGGCTGTTTGATCTGATGCAGACCGAATACTTGCGAGGGCGCGACGTGATGGTGCTGAAGGCCAATGTCGGAGGCTTGCGGGCCAACTATCTGCTCACCAGCCAGCGTTCGCCGAACCCCTTTGATGTGACTGCCGTTCGGCGCTTTCGGTTGCCGGGACAGCTGTGATGGCTTATCGACCTGCTCACCGAAGCATGGCGCGGACTGATCAGGGTAAGGTCAGGACGCGCAATGAGGACGCATTTCTCGACTGCCCCGAGCGAGGCCTCTGGGTAGTCGCCGATGGAATGGGTGGTCATCGAGGCGGAGACATTGCCAGTCAGTTGATCGTGAGCAGCCTGGCCGGGCTGGAATGGCGGGGTTGTCTTGAAGAGCGGCTGAATGCGGTGCGTCAATGCCTGCAATGGGTGAATCGACGTCTTGGCCAGGAAATGACGGTCATTCCCGGCCAGGATCCAACCATCGGCAGCACGGTGGTCGCTCTGTTGGTCGAGGGCAAGCGTGCGGTCTGTTTGTGGGCTGGGGATAGCCGGTGTTACCTGTGGCGTGATCATCGGCTCTACCAGCTTTCACGCGATCACTCGATGTTGCAGCACTTGATGGACAGCAAGCAGTTGACCCTGGAGCAGGCCGCGCAGCATCCGGCCGCCCATGCCTTGACTCGTGCTGTGGGGGCGGATGATTCACTTTGTCTGGAGGTCATCGAACTCGATCTGCAGCGGGACGATGTGTTTCTGCTTTGCTCCGACGGGCTTTATCAAGCGCTCGGCACGCATGCGTTGAGCGACGCCCTGAGCATGAATTCATCCGGCCTGGCGTTGGATCTGTTGTTCGAACGCGCTTTGCTCGGCCCGGCCAGCGACAATCTGACTGCGGTGGTGATTCGCCCATGAGCGAGCCCACCGCACTTGTCGGCACCGAGGAAGGGGCTGGTCAGTTGACCTGTTTTGCCTTGGCTGGAGGGCTGGGCTCGGCGCAGCCCTTGCCGACATCGTCCAAAGCGTTGTTGGCTGATTTACCGCGAATACTCTGCGGGCGCTATCAGTTGCAGGATGTGCTGGGCGCTGGTGGCATGGGCGTGGTGTATCGCGCCCGGGATCTGCTGCATGAGCAGTACGGCGAGCCGGACCCTTTCCTGGCAGTGAAGCTGCTCAACGATGAGTTTGTCGACGCACCGGATGCCGACGTATTGCTGTACAGCGAATTTGCCCTGACGCGGCATTTGCGCCACCCCAATGTGATCCGCCTGCATGCATTTGAGGTCGATCCTGAGTGCCAAAGAGCTTTTGTTACACAGGAATTGATGCGCGGCATCGGGCTGGACAAGCTGCTGACCGAGCAACCGACCGGACTTTGCGTCGACGAATTACAACGAGTGGCTGTGCCCTTGCTTGATGCACTTGCCTATTCCCACGAGCGTGGCGTGCTGCACGGAGACTTGAAGCCAAGCAATCTGATGCTTACGGATGACGGGCCGAGGATTTTTGACTTCGGATTGGGACGGGCATTGGAGGGCGTTCTGACCGGGCTGCCGAAGTTGAGCCGTGAGCGTTTCAAGGCCTGGACGCCCGGCTATGCCGCCCCGGAGCTGCTTGAGGGGGCTCCGCTGTCTACTCGCACGGATGTGTTTGCCATAGGTTGTGTTCTTTACGAGCTGGCGTGCGGCAAACACCCGTTCCCGCAGATGTTATCGACTCAAGCGAAAGCGCAACGGCTGTGGGCCAAGCTGCGTCCTCCTGCCAATCTCCCCATCCGCTTCTGGCCCGCCCTGCGCCTGGCATTGGCGCTGGATGCAGACATCCGCAGCATCACCCCCCGCGAACTCCACGACGCCTTCTGCACCATCCCCATCGGCCGCATGCAATTCTGATTGCCGGGTCCGGCACTTCGTTTGTAAATCAACTACTCGCTACTCATATTCTTCCTACTTTATGTCAGGACTTTTCGAGTTTTGTCTGGGTATTACCGTGTCAGAAATTTCCCTACAACTAAGTATTGGGGACTACGCGATCATCGGAATTTTCCGACTTTTTAAAATTTCTTATTCCCTTAAAGTTCCGCCGCTGTTGATAACCCCTAAAAAACTACCCAGGAAAGTGTTATGAAAAAGCTATGGATGTCTGCTGCGATTGCGACCTTGATTGCGACCACCAGCGGCTGCGTCAGCTACAACATGAGTCAGCCAAGTGCGCCGCTGGAAGGCGTTGTCAAAAGTGATCTGAAAGCAGACGTCAAGGTTGGCGAGTCCATCAGTGGTCAATCGTCTACCAATATCCTGTTCAACTTCTTTGCCTTCGGTGGCGATACTCAGTTCGCGGACGGTGTGGTGTATGGCGCTGGCGGCGGTGGTGGCGGTGCATTGGGCGGCCTGGGCCTGCCAATCCCTGATCCGGTTGCACAGGCGAAGGCAGCAGCGGCCTACAAGGCTGTGAAGTCTTCGGGCGCTGACCTGATCGTTGCGCCTCGCTATGAAGTGAACATCAAAGACTACTTCATCTTCAAGAAGGTCGACGTCAAGGTTACTGGCAACAAAGGCAGCATCAGCAGCATCCGCTGATTCCTGTTTGATCCGTTGAACCCCCGGGCAAGCGCCATTCTTTCTCAGCATGGCGCTTCGCTTGTCCCCGCAAACAGTGACCGATCAGTCACGTTATTGCCGCGATCTTCGCCGAACAGGAATGCATATTCCTGCTGAAGTGCGTCATGCGAACCGCTACACTGCTGCGCCGGTTGCTCCGACCGGAACTCTCAACCGAGGCAGTGTCATGAAGTTTCGTTTTCTCCTCTGGATGCTGGGCCTGTTGATGTCTCGGGCCAGTCGCAGCAATCCTGCGTTTCAACAACAGTTGGCCGGCAAGGCCCTGACGTTTCAGCTGCAAACCTTCGATGGCAAAGTGGCGCGGCATTTCGTGGTCAGTGACCAGCGCATCAGCAGTCGTGCCGGTACCGTTGCGGAACCCGCGTTCGCCATTTGTTTCAAGGATGCGGCGTTCGGCTTTGCCACGATGCAGGCCAGCAACAAGCAGCTGGCTTTCATGAAGGGCATTCAGGATCAGGATATCCAGATCAAGGGCAATCCCGGTCTGGTGATCTGGTTTCAGGGCTTGATGAAGTATCTCAAGCCGAAAAAGAAGAAGGTTTAGCAGGTGCTCGTTTCTGTAGGACCGGCTTTAGCCGGGAGTGGGCTAGATTGATCGCGAGAGGGTTGCCTGACACGACTCGTTGCCAGTGCTGCCGCCCTCGCGAATAAATTCGCTCCTACAGCATTCAGCATTCAGCATTCAGCATTCAGCATTTCGCCTGCAAACCTTAAGGCAACTCCAGCCCGCCCGCCGCTTTGTGCAGTGCGCGCAGGTGCTCGCCCAGTTGTTTGAGGTTGGCTTCGTTGGCGGCGATTTCGGCGGCGCGTTCGGGTTCGAGCAGGGCGCGGACTTCTTTATCCAGGTCACCGCTCAGGCGTTGCAGCTGCTTCTGGCGCTGGCCGCTTTCATCTTCCAGTCGCTTCCATTCCGCTGCTTGCGGCAAGCCATAGCCGCCACTGTCCAGCAGTTCCGCCGGTCGACTCAGGAAGCCGCTGCTGGCGAGGATCTCCTGCAGCGTCTGGGTGGCTTTGGAGACGCTGCCGTCTTTTTGTTCGCGAGCGCTCAGGTAGCGTTGCTTGACTTCATCCTGAGCGGTCAGCAATTGCCGACGCAGGCTGGCTTGTTCAAGCAGCAGCATTGCCGCGCTGCTTTGCAGATCGGCTTTGGCGAACCACGGCTTGCGCTCCTCGGCGGGCAGCGACAGCCAGTCTTCAACGGTGGTCTGTTTGATGGGCAGGCGTTTGCGCACGACTTCGAACATTGCTTGATAGCGGTCGCGGTAGGAGTCAAAACGATAGCCTCGGCGCAAGGCTTCCTTGGGATCGTCCAGCACACTGGTGTCGGCCAGGCCGCGACCTTTCAACACTTCCAGCAAGCCATTGGGCAGGATGCTGTCCAGATCGCCAAGCCGAGGATTGTGGGTGCCACTGCGCAGCAGCTTGAGGTTTTCCACGGCGCAGTTATTGGAGATGAAGAAGTAATTGCCGTCGTAGCTCCAGTGCATTTCCGCCGCGTGTTGCACCAGCCCGTCGATCTCCGGGCGGGACAGTTTGAGCGGCACTGATGCCAGGCTGCGCAGTTCGGTTTTGGTGTATTCGTCGATGACCTGGCCCAACGGCAGGACGAACAGCCGCGACGGGTAAGCGCCCATCAAGCCATCCCAGCTCGACAACTGCACGTCGCCAACGAAAGCGCGATAGGACAACACCAGATGCTGGTCCAGATCCAGTCGGCAGTCGGGCCCGCGCGGGCGACCCGGTTTGCAGATCACCAGACGCAGCATGCTGTGGCCCCAGCGACTCATCATGTTCTGATTGGCTTCGGCCAGCAGGTAATCGACCTCGTAGACGCGCTCGGGATCAAGCTTGCCCAACGGCTGGCGACCGAAGTCGCTGCCGGCGTTCAGGTAGGGATAAAACGTCGGGCAGGCGTCTTTCGCTTTGGGTGCCCAGCCGAAGTGTTGCTTGTAATAGTCGTACAGGGCCGGGCGGCGGCAGGCGTAGGCCGGATCAAGCAGGAAATACTCCATGTTGACCGCGACGAATTCCAGCGGGCTGGTGGTTTCGTAAATGTCCGGGCTGCGTGCGACCTGGCCATTGTGCTGTTCGCGCTCGCCTCGGCGGCCCACGTATTGCGGCCAGCCGGCAAGGTCCAGCAGGCGCGGGTCGTCGCTGAGGGTGAAGCGTCGATCGGTTTCGCCCCGGCAGTCTTCCGGCAGGCCGACTTTGCCCAGGGTGTTGCTGCGTCGCGAGCATTTGATAATCAGCGAGCGTTGTGGGGCTTGCCAGAGTCGCGCGCGATCATAAATGTGAGTCAATTCATGCAGCACAGTCGCGAGCATTTCGTTGCGCACGGTGCCGTGGGGTCGATTGGTTTTCGCGGTGGCAGCCGAACCGTCAGTGAGGCCGGCCAGCAGACTGCTGTTGAGGTCCAATCGATAAGGCCCGGACGCCTGGCCATAGGCGTTGGTCGGCATGTCGGCGGACCAGCGCACTTCGACGCGCCGATCCAGATCGCGGACAAAGCTCGGCGGCAGCGCGAGCAGCGCTTCGTCGAGCAATGTCTGGGTCGCCTGCTGTTGCGCAGGGCTGAGCCCGTCAGCGGTCAGCGACAGGTTCAGGCTGGCTAAGGCGCTCGTGGCGGTCAGCGACAGGGCGCACGCCAACAGCCAGGCACCAAGGTGCCTCACAGTGCGAGGATGGCTTCGGCGAGAACCTGGTCGCTGGCATTGCGGGCTTCGGGAACGCGGGTGCGCAGCATGTCGAAGGCGGCTTCAAGTTGCGCGCCATGGATATCGCCACGGCTGGCAACGTAGCTGGCGGCATCATCTTTCGCTTCGACGACGAGCTTGGAGTCGCGCACCGAAGTGGTGGTGTCCGACGTGAAGTCGATAGTGCGGGCAAACGCGTTGACGATGATGTGACTGGTCTGTACGACGGTTTCAGCCTGGGCAACGTTGGCCAGCAACAGCAGGCCCAAAGTGGCGGCAATCAGCGGGGTACGCATGAAACGTCTCCAAAAAAAATGCAGAAGAGTAGAAAGCGGTTATTGGACGAGGATTGCCTGCGCCAGTTCAAGGTCGCTGGCACGAAGTTTTGGCTGGGTCTGACGCAAATACAGCAACGCCGACTCAAGCTGTGCTCCTCGCAGTTGGCCATCAGTGGCGATAAACACTGCAGCGTCATCCTGGGCGGCAATTATCAGCTTGTTGTCGAACGGGCCGGTCGTCACCTGGCTGGTGGCATAGCCACTGATCACCAGGCTTTGCGTGGTCGTATCGAGCGCCTGGGCCGGGGCAGCCCAGATCAGGATCGCCAAAGGCGTCAGCAATTGAAGTGGCAGTAAACGCATAGTCTTGAAAACTGGCGAAACGAGGCCCAAGGCTAGCGCAATGGCCGTTCCAGAGCCAGCCCGGCAGATCGACGCATCAGCGTCGACCGCCGTCGCAACGTCATCAGATGGTCAGGATCGCTTGAGCCAGTTGGGCGTCGGTAGCGTCCAGTTGCGGAGCCAGTTGACGGATATGCTGGAAGGCGCCTTCCAGCTGAACGCCACGGATCTCGCCAGCACTGGCAACAAAGCTTGCCGCGTCATCGCGAGCGGCGCGCACGATCTTGTCATCTTTGAAGGAAGAGGAAATGTTCGAAGTGGCGTTGGTGGAAGCATCCACTGCACGCACGACCGCATCCGTAGTAACGACAAAGCTGGAAGCGCTTGCGCTTGTTGCGGCGGCCAGCAGGACTACAGCGCTGAGCAAACGTAGGCGGGACATGGTGAAACTCCATTGGTAAGGAAGTGCGGGTGTTTGGGTGCACATGAAACCAGGCCAGAGAGTTGACTCATCAAGCGTGGCCGTAATAACCCTTAAGCCTATCCCAGCAATCGCACCTGTGCCATCGCGGCGGATAGCCGGTGACTGATCGACGGAACTGTACAGGTGGTTATTAGCTTATATCAAACTGTACCTGTTCAGGACGCCTTCCCGGACAAGTCCGGTCCTGCCGAATCTGGGCAAAAAATCCCGGGCCCTGAAATGACAAAACCCGTCGGCAGTTACCTGCGACGGGTCTTGTATGTAGCAATTCGGGTTGCTGGTGAGAGACCTTGGAAGGTCAGGGACCAGCGTGCGCTAAATTAGCGCCAGAACGGCTTGCTCAGCTCTTCGTAGCGTTGCGACTCGCTGATACCAGCATCAGCCAGCAAACGCGAATCCAGGCGAGCCAATTGGTGGCGGCTGGAAAGGCGACGCTGCCAGAGCATCAGGTTAGCGAATGCGCGCATCGGCCATGCAGCTTGAGCGGTAGTAGCGGTGTTTTCGTAGAACATGTCGGAACTGACTGTACGTTCCATGGTGTGACTTCCTTCCGCTTGTGGCGGGTTTAGATAGTGGCTTGACTGGTGCCAATCTTCCTCTCAGTTGGCCAGTCTCAGTAGACACAGTTCACTTGTATTGTGAGGGTTCAGTTAACTGTTTAGAGGCACTGTTTTGTTCGTAAATGGGGCAACTGTACCGGTCAGCACCTAAATGGTGCATTTTGCGCGTCAAAGTAGTGAAATTGACGTTTTAGGGCTGGAAAAGCACCGGTACAGAAGTACAGTTTTTCAAGTTATGGCCATTTCAGTTTTCAGGCGGGCGACAAATTGTATTGTTCACCCGCAACTGTTTGCGTCAGACCGGCAGCATGCTGCCGGTTTCATCCAGCCTGAAGTGCCAACTTAGTGCTTCGCGCAGCACATGAGGGGTGTGTCCGCCCTTGGCGCAAGCGGCATCGAAGTAGGCGTTGAGCGCGGCGCGGTAGGCTGGGTGCACACAGTTGTCGATGATGACCCGGGCGCGTTCGCGAGGTGCCAGGCCGCGCAGATCGGCCAGGCCTTGCTCGGTGACCAGAATGTCCACGTCGTGCTCGGTGTGATCCACATGGCTGACCATCGGCACGACGCTGGAAATGGCGCCGCCTTTGGCAATCGACTTGGTGACGAAGATTGCCAGATGGGCGTTTCGCGAGAAATCGCCGGAGCCGCCAATGCCATTCATCATGCGTGTGCCGCACACGTGAGTGGAGTTGACGTTGCCGTACAGATCGAACTCAAGGGCAGTGTTGATGCCGATGATGCCGAGGCGACGGATGATTTCCGGGTGGTTGGATATTTCCTGAGGACGCAGCACCAGACGCGACTTGTAGCGGTTGAAGTCGGCGAAGACTTCGGCGTGTTTGCTGGCCGACAAGGTCATGGAGCTGCCGGAAGCAAAACTCAGTTTGCCGGCGTCGAACAGTTCGAAGGTCGAATCCTGCAACACCTCGGAATACATGGTCATGTCGTGAAACGGCGAATCGACCAAGCCGTGCATCACGGCGTTGGCGATGGTGCCGATCCCGGCCTGCAACGGCATGAGCTTGTTGGTCAGGCGGTCTTCGCGCACTTCTTTCTTGAAGAACTCCACCAGGTGATTGGCGATGGCCTGGGTGTCGGTGTCCGGCGGCAGCACAGTGGAGGGCGAGTCGGCCTGATTGCTGATGACGATGCCGACGATTTTTGCCGGGTCGATCTGCACGGCGGTGCTGCCAATACGCGTATCGGCATTGAGTACCGGGATCGGCAAACGGGTCGGGCGATAGCTGGGTATATAGATGTCGTGCAGGCCTTCCAGCTCCAGCGGCTGGGCGAGGTTGATCTCGACGATCACTTCTTTGGCAAGAATCGCGAAACTCGCGGAGTTGCCCACCGAAGTGCTGAGGACCAGATGGCCTTCCTCGGTGATTGCCACGCATTCGATCACGGCCAGGTCCACAGCCTTGATCTGCCGGTTGCGCAGTTGCTCGACGGTGTCGGACAAGTGGCTGTCGATGAACATGACCGAGCCGTCGTTGATGGCCTTGCGCAGTGTGCTGTCGACCTGAAACGGCATGCGGCGCGACAACACGCCGGCTTCAGTCAGCTGTTTGTCCAGGTCGTTGCCCAGGCTGGCGCCCGTCATCAGGCTGATCTTGAGCGGGAAGTCTTTGGCGCGTTCGGCCAGTGCCTTGGGCACCGCCTTGGCTTCACCTGCACGGGTGAAACCGCTCATGCCGACGGTCATGCCGTCCTGAATCAAGGCTGCGGCATCAGCCGCGCTCATCACCTTGCTCATGAGCGAAGGCAAGCGGATACGGTCACGGTACATTGGATTCTTATCTCGGGGGTGGAAGCGAGGGCCCAGTTTAGTGAGTTGGACGTTTTTCGTCCCGCTACCAAGGTCGCATCTGGAGGCTCTAATTAGCGGGTTGCAACGCAAAACACTGTTACATGGAATGTAAAAAGCCCCAGCCGACTCGCGAACTGGGGCTTCGAAAAGCGCGTTTGGAGACTACGCGTTGTCGACCGCCTTCACCATGTCCTCGATCACCTTTTTGGCATCGCCGAACACCATCATGGTTTTGTCCAGATAGAACAACTCGTTGTCCAGACCGGCATAGCCGCTGGCCATTGAGCGCTTGTTGACGATGATGGTCTTGGCCTTGAACGCTTCCAGAATCGGCATCCCGGCGATGGGCGATTTGGGATCGTTTTTCGCCGCCGGGTTGACCACGTCGTTGGCGCCCAGTACCAGCACCACGTCGGCCTGGCCGAACTCGGAGTTGATGTCCTCCATCTCGAACACCTGGTCATAAGGGACTTCGGCTTCGGCCAGCAGCACGTTCATGTGGCCGGGCATGCGTCCGGCAACCGGGTGAATCGCGTACTTCACCGTGACGCCGTGGTGAGTGAGTTTTTCCGTCAGCTCTTTAAGCGCATGTTGCGCCCGTGCCACTGCCAGTCCGTAGCCGGGCACGATGATCACGGTGTCGGCATTGGTCAGCAGGAAGGTCGCGTCGTCGGCCGAGCCGGACTTGACCGGACGCGCTTCCGTGGCGCCCGCCGGGCCGGCAAGGTCCTTGGCCCCGCCGAAGCCGCCGCCGATCACATTGAAGAACGAACGGTTCATCGCCTTGCACATGATGTACGAGAGGATTGCCCCGGACGATCCCACCAGCGAACCGGCAATGATCAGCATCGAGTTATTCAGCGAAAAACCGATACCCGCCGCCGCCCAGCCTGAATAGCTGTTAAGCATCGAGACCACGACCGGCATGTCTGCGCCGCCAATCGGGATGATCAGCAGCACACCGATCACGAACGCCAGCGCCAGCATCACAGCGAAGGCGCTCAGGTTGCCGGTGAACATGAAGATCAGGCCAAAAAACAGCGTGGCCAGACCCATCACCAGATTCAGTTTATGCTGGCCGGCGAACTGTACCGGTGCGCCTTGAAACAGGCGGAACTTGTACTTCCCTGAAAGCTTGCCGAACGCGATCACCGAACCTGAGAAGGTCACTGCGCCGATAGCGGCGCCGAGGAACAACTCCAGGCGATTGCCCGTGGGGATCGCATCACCCAGGTTAGCCACAATGTTCAGGGATTGCGGCTCGACCACTGCAGCAATGGCGATGAACACCGCAGCCAGGCCGATCATGCTGTGCATGAATGCAACCAACTCCGGCATCTTGGTCATCTCCACGCGCTTGGCCATGATCGAGCCAGCGGTGCCGCCTACCAGCAAGCCAATCAGGATGTAGCCGATGCCGGCGCTGGTGTTGGACAGCGCCGCCAGTTTGTAGACCAGGCCGATGGTGGTGATCACCGCCAGCCCCATGCCCAGCATGCCGAACAGGTTGCCCCGGCGTGATGTGGTCGGATGAGAAAGACCCTTGAGCGCCTGAATGAAGCAGATCGCAGAGACCAGATACAGCACGGTGACGAGATTCATGCTCATGGCTTGCGCACCTCTTCCTTGGCTTTAGGTGCTTTTTTCTTGAACATTTCCAGCATGCGGCGGGTGACCAGAAAGCCGCCGAACACGTTGACGGCGGCCAGGGCCACGGCCAGCGTGCCCATGGTTTTGCCCAGCGGTGTAACGGTCAGTGCGGCGGCCAGCATGGCGCCGACGATCACAATGGCCGAGATCGCGTTGGTCACGGCCATGAGCGGGGTGTGCAAGGCGGGTGTGACGTTCCAGACCACGTGATAACCCACGTAGATCGCGAGAACGAAGATGATCAGGTTGTAGATACCTGGGGAGATCAGCTCTTCCATTATTTTTATCCTTAACCGTTCTTGCGGATAACTTGGCCATCGCGGCACATAAGGCACGCGACGACAATGTCGTCTTCGAGATTGATGTGCAGTTGCCCGTCCTTATCGAACAGCAGCTTCATGAAATCCAGCAGGTTGCGGGCATACAGCGCGGACGCGTCAGCGGCGACCATCGCAGGCAGGTTGGTGTGACCGACGATAGTCACGCCGCTCTCGACCACGACTTGATCAGCAACCGTCAGCGGGCAATTGCCGCCTTGCGCGGCGGCCAGATCAATGACCACCGAACCGGGCTTCATTTGCGCCACGGTTTCAGCACTGAGCAACACCGGAGCCTTGCGGCCCGGAATCAGAGCGGTGGTGATAACGATGTCCGATTGTTTGGCGCGCTCATGTACGGCAACGGCCTGGCGCTGCATCCAGCTGGCAGGCATCGGGCGCGCATAGCCGCCAACCCCGACCGCGCATTCGCGTTCTTCGTCGGTTTCGTACGGCACATCAATAAACTTGGCGCCCAGCGATTCGATCTGCTCTTTCACGGCCGGACGCACATCGGACGCCTCGACCACCGCACCCAGACGTTTCGCCGTCGCAATCGCCTGCAAGCCGGCCACACCAGCACCCAGCACCAGAACACGAGCGGCCTTTACGGTGCCGGCGGCGGTCATCAGCATTGGCATGAAGCGCGGATAGTGATGCGCGCCGAGCAGCACGGCTTTGTAACCGGCAATGTTGGCTTGCGAGGACAGCACATCCAGGCTTTGCGCGCGGGAAGTACGCGGCGCCGCTTCGAGGGCGAAGGCGGTAATGCCTTGCGCGGCCATCTTGCCGATGGTTTCGCTGTTGAAGGGGTTGAGCATCCCGACCACGATCGCGCCGCTCTTTATATGCGACAGCTCGCTATCGTTGGGGGCTGCGACCTTGAGCAGCAACTCGGCGCCCAAGGCATCACTGAGCGTACCAATAGTGGCACCTGCAGCTTCATAGGCGCTATCCAGGACACTGGCGTTTAGGCCTGCTCCACTTTGCACCGTGACGCGGTGGCCATGACCGATCAATTTCTTGATGGTTTCCGGGGTTGCAGCTACCCGCTTTTCACCCGTTTGGGTCTCGAGAGGAACGCCAATATGCACGTGAAGTCTCCTGCGTGATCTTTTTATAGTTCTCAATGAGTCGAGAGCGCCAGAGCGGTACTTTTAGCTGCCGATCAGCACGACCCAGCCAAACAAGGGCGGGCGCGGCATTTTGCAGGCGAAGTTCGGTCTCTTCAACAGATTCTGTAATGAGACCATAAATTAACTACAAGTCATCCTGTGACCTAATGTCGCAACGGTCGACTACAGCCCTTTATATACGGGGCTTTAAGGGAAAATAGACGATTTTTTCGAAGTTGATGATTTAAAAATTAAAAAAGATCAAAAGTTGCCTTGAACAGGCCTGCAGCCCTTGTATTCCGGCGGTTTATGGCTGCTATTCCTGGCGGGAATACAGTTTCAACAAGGCGACATAAGTTTATATATGTAGTTGTTGCTATCAAGCACTACATATTCAGAGTGTCTGTGGAACCCCTGATTTCATTAGCTCGTAAGCTTTTGCCTGTTCTATCAGCCAGTCTCGAAATGCGCGTAAAGAGGCCGATTCGGCTTTTCGCACAGGAATCATCAAGTAGTAAGCCTTGATACTCGACAGCGCGTAGGTGTTGGCAATCACCAGGCGCTGTTCGGCCAGCTCTCGCTGGATCAGGAAAGGCGGTATCAGCGCGACCCCCATTTCGTGAATGGCCGCCTGGGCGAGCATCGAGAAGAGTTCGTAGCGCGGGCCTGTCATGTCCCGTGGGACGCTGAAGTTGAGCCCGCCGAACCACTGCCGCCATGCATAGGGCCGAGTGGTTTGCTGCAGTAGCGGCAGCTCGGCTATTTCGTCCGGGGCGAGGTGGGCTCGGTCATTGAGCAATGCCGGGCTGCACACCGGCATGGGATTTTCGCCCATCAAACGATAGGACTCGGTACCCGGCCAGTCGGCATCGCCAAAATAAATCGCCGCATCGAACTCGGTATCCGCGAAGAGAAAAGGGCGCGTGCGGTTGGTGAGATTGACCGTCACTTCAGGATGAAGCTTTTGGAAATCCTTGAGCCGTGGCAGTAGCCATTGAGTGCCGAAAGTGGGCACGACCGCCAGTTCGATGACATTCGTCCCTTGCTGGCCCATGACTGACAAGGTGTCCCGCTCGACCGCGTCCAGTTGCATCGCCACGCGTCGACTGTAGGAAAGGCCCGCTTCTGTCAGCTTCACCCCGCGCCGCGAACGTCGGAACAATTCCACGCCGAGGAAAGACTCAAGGCTGCCGATCTGTCGGCAAATAGCGCTTTGGGTCAGTGAAAGTTCTTCAGCGGCCTTGGTAAAACTCTCATGGCGTGCAGCGGCTTCAAAGCTGACCAAGGCGGCAGTACTGGGTATTTTGCGGCGCATGTTCGTAGCACTCACTAATCAGCAATGAATATTGAGGGTTGAGCAATCTCGGAGTGAGAAATTAGCACAAGAGCATGCGAAATCCTCGTTTGTGACGAGGCTGCTGCGGGTCTAGGATCAATGCACAACACATCTGCATGACTGAGTGAGGGTTTTTTCATGGGTGCCAAGGCAAGCTTCAACTGGATCGATCCACTGCTGTTGGATCAACAGCTCACTGAAGAAGAGCGCATGGTGCGCGACAGCGCTGCGCAGTTCGCCCAAGGCAAGCTGGCGCCCAGAGTCCTCGAAGCATTTCGTCATGAGCAGACCGATCCGGCGATTTTCCGCGAGATGGGTGAAATCGGCCTGCTGGGCGCCACGATTCCTGAGGAATACGGCGGTAGCGGCCTGAATTACGTGTGTTACGGATTGATCGCTCGGGAAGTGGAGCGCGTGGACTCCGGCTATCGTTCGATGATGAGTGTGCAATCCTCGCTGGTGATGGTGCCGATCAACGAGTTTGGCACCGAGGCGCAAAAACAGAAGTATCTGCCCAAGCTCGCTTCCGGCGAATGGATCGGCTGTTTCGGCCTGACCGAGCCCAATCATGGCTCGGACCCTGGCGCGATGATCACCCGTGCCAGAAAGGTTGAAGGCGGTTATCGGTTGTCGGGCAGCAAGATGTGGATCACCAACAGCCCGATTGCCGATGTCTTCGTGGTCTGGGGTAAAGACGACGCCGGTGACATCCGCGGTTTCGTTCTGGAGAAGGGTTGGTCCGGACTGAGTGCTCCGGTGATTCATGGCAAGGTCGGTTTGCGTGCGTCCATCACTGGCGAAATCGTCATGGATAACGTGTTTGTGCCCGAAGAGAACATATTCCCGGATGTGCGCGGCCTTAAGGGCCCGTTCACCTGCCTGAACTCGGCGCGCTATGGCATTTCCTGGGGCGCACTGGGCGCAGCCGAATTCTGCTGGCACACCGCTCGGCAATACACGCTGGACCGTCATCAGTTCGGCCGCCCGCTGGCGGCTAATCAGCTGATCCAGAAAAAGCTCGCAGATATGCAGACTGAAATCACTTTGGCATTGCAAGGCTGCTTGCGTCTGGGTCGTATGAAGGATGAAGGCACCGCTGCCGTGGAGATCACGTCCATCATGAAGCGCAACTCCTGCGGCAAGTCCCTGGATATCGCGCGCATGGCTCGCGACATGCTCGGCGGTAACGGGATCTCCGATGAGTTCGGTATCGCGCGCCATCTGGTCAACCTGGAAGTAGTGAATACCTATGAAGGTACGCACGACGTTCACGCGCTGATTCTCGGGCGCGCGCAAACCGGCATCCAGGCGTTCTATTAATAGAGGGGCCGATCATGGGTGCGCTTTCACACATAAGGGTGTTGGATCTGTCGCGGGTTTTGGCCGGGCCTTGGGCCGGGCAGATCCTGGCGGACCTCGGTGCCGAGGTTATCAAGGTCGAGCGCCCCGGCAATGGGGACGACACGCGCGCCTGGGGGCCTCCTTTTCTAAAGGACGCCGACGGCGAGAATACCAGTGAGGCGGCTTATTACCTCTCCGCGAATCGAAACAAGCAGTCAGTCACCATCGACTTCACCCGACCTGAAGGTCAGAAACTGGTGAGGGAGTTGGCGGGCAAATCCGACATCGTGATCGAGAACTTCAAAGTCGGCGGCCTGGCTGCATACGGCCTGGATTACGAGTCGCTCAAGGCAATCAATCCGCAGCTCATCTATTGCTCGATCACTGGCTTCGGACAGACTGGGCCTTATGCCAAGCGCGCCGGCTATGACTTCATGATTCAAGGCCTGGGTGGGCTGATGAGTCTGACCGGGCGGCCTGAGGGTGATGAGGGGGCGGGGCCGGTGAAGGTTGGTGTTGCGCTGACGGATATTCTGACCGGGCTGTATTCGACTACGGCGATATTGGCCGCCTTGGCGCATCGTGATCAGGGCGGCTCGGGGCAGCATATCGATATGGCATTGCTGGATGTGCAGGTGGCTTGTCTCGCCAATCAGGCCATGAACTATCTGACCACAGGGACGGCGCCACAACGGTTGGGTAACGCGCATCCAAATATTGTCCCGTATCAGGATTTTCCGACCGCTGATGGCGACTTCATCCTGACAGTGGGCAACGACAGCCAGTTTCGCAAGTTTGCCGAGGTCGCGGGCCAGTCGCACTGGGCGGACGATCCGCGTTTCCTTACTAATAAGCTGCGAGTCGCCAATCGGGCGCAGCTCATCCCGCTGATTCGCCAGGCGACAGTGTTCAAGACGACTGCGCAGTGGGTTAGCGAGCTGGAGGTCGCCGGGGTGCCTTGTGGGCCGATCAATAACCTTGCGCAGGTGTTCGCTGATCCGCAAGTTCAAGCGCGTGGGCTCGCGATAAGCCTGCCCCACGCGCTGGGTGGGAGTGCTCCTTCGGTTGCCAGTCCGATCCGGCTTTCTGAAACACCTGTCGAGTATCGCTATGCGCCGCCTTTGTTGGGCGAGCATACGTCCGAGGTGCTGCAGGCTGTATTGGGGCTTGATCCGGCAGAGGTCTGTCTTCTGCGTCAGGCGGGGGTCTTGTAGTTCTTCTATATATAGCAGGAGCGCGTTTTTAAGGCGGTTGTAAGCTTTTTTGCAGAAAGCCTGAATTAACGGTTGACGGCCTCTCGAATCTGTCTATAATTCGCACCTCTTCCGGAGCAGATGAAACGGAAAACTCCTTGGTAATCAAGTAGTTAGCCGGTTTGATTGGCGAGGAAGAGGTTTCGATGAGTTGATCGGAAGCGGTGAAAAAAAGGTGGTTGACAGCAGGTTGTAACGCTGTAGAATTCGCCTCCCGCTCACGAGCAACGTGAAGTTGATCGAAGCGCAAGTGGTTGAAGTTGCAAAGGAAACTTTGAAAACTTCAGAAAATAA
>Ga0247814_10000211_pt1 | contig 53416 bp, 53 predicted proteins | sample UWRJL179409R1_FD_179947 | JGI IMG/M metagenome (GOLD analysis project Ga0247814, IMG submission 179947) | Plant litter microbial communities from Arlington Agricultural Research Station in Wisconsin, United States - UWRJ-L179-409R-1 | ecosystem: Environmental > Terrestrial > Plant litter >... | reverse complement strand
CTGGATCCTAAAACTCTTCGAATGGGCCGATTCCCGACCGCTTTTGCCCTTGTGTGGCTTCTCTTTAATCATAGTGTTTCTCTGTTTTGAAAAACTTTCTATGTAAACTTTTTTTAGGAATGGACAGGAACATTAAAAAATGGAGCCTCGGGAGGCTTCTCGGGAAAAGCAGGTTCATTTGTAGGCTATCGTACTTATGGAAAAGACAGAATTCGAGGTTTACCAAAGCTCAGCAACAAACCACCTACTGAGAAACAACTCATAAGCAGGGCAAGGTTCAAGGTAATTCAAGAATGGAGATCTTATTTAACTCCAGTGTTTGCAGTCACCTTCAAAAACCATAGTTATGAGCGTTCTGCACAGAATGCAGCACATAGATTTAATGCTCATATCGTAAAAGGTGATTATCCTAATTTTGAAATCGATCCAACATTGGCCGTCATTAGCGAAGGGAAACTTCCACCATTAAAAGAGCTTAAGATGCAAGTTGTGGATCAAAATCAATTAGATTTCAGTTGGTCTACCCAACATAACCCTGGTTCCGCAGCGCATGACCTGATTACTATATTAATCTGTTACGATCAGATGAATTATTATGAGGGTTCTTTGAGCATTGCCCAAAGATTTGATGGTAAATGTAGCTATAGTTTACAATATCCAAAAAACACTAAATATGCAGATATTTATATCACAGTAATCTCAAACAATAGAGAAAACGCAGCTAACAGTGTGTATGTTGGGAGAGTAGACCTCATTTCTTAGAGGACAGTTGGATAGGCTAAAAGAAACTCATTATATGTTAATGGGTTTCTTTTTAATATTTCATTAGTATATTAAACGGACACTAACCTGTTTTATACCTAAAGAACCTATTACTTCAACAACTTATTATTATCATCTGGAAAAACTAAAATAGGCTGATATTTTTTAGCTTCTTCCATTGGTAAAGAACCGTAAGACATGATAATTAAAATATCACCCAATTGAACTTTTCTGGCTGTAGCACCATTTAGACAGATCATTCCGCTACCACGTTCGCCCTTTATAGCGTAAGTTTCGAAACGTTCGCCATTGTTGTTATTCACAATCTGAACCTTTTCGTTAGGGATGATATTGGCTGCATCTAATAAATCTTCGTCTATTGTAATGCTACCAACGTAGTTTAATTCTGCCTGTGTTACCTTAACACGGTGTATTTTCGATTTAAGTATCTCGATAATCATTTGGCAAAGTTAGCAATTAAGGTTGAAGGTAAAAAGGTAAAAGGTTGAAGGCTACAATTCGCAGACAGAAAATATATTATTGGCTCAAAAGCATATTGTCTATCAACCTTGTTTCACCAACTTTGGCAGCCACAAGCGCTACTGGATTTTTTATGGCTTTGTTTTCTACTGGCAATAAAGTTTCACCATCAGCAATGGTAAAATAATCTAACTCTACACCATTAACTATAGTGATCATTTCTTTCGCAGTAGCAAGTAATTCATTTAGATTTAGCTTCGAAAAATTAGCTTTAACAAACTGCAAAGCTTTATTTAATACGAGTGCATTTTTTCTATCTTTTTCTGACAGGTGTATGTTTCTGGAGCTCATAGCTAAGCCATCATCTTCTCTTATAATTGGGCAAGAAACAATTTCTACCGGCAAATTAAAGTAAGTAACCATGTTTTTAATCATCAGCACCTGCTGAAAATCCTTTTGACCGAAAAAGGCAACCTCAGGGTTAACGGCGTCGAATAACTTTTTAACAATTTGGGTTACGCCCTGATAATGCCCTTTTCTAAACTCGCCTTCCAATAGAAATTCTGCACTGCCCAAATCAATTTGCCAACTTTCTGGTGTAGGAAAATTTGGATACATTTCTTTAACCGTTGGCATAAAAACAAAGTTGCAGCCAGCGTCTGTTAACATTTTAATATCATGCACTAGTGGGCGAGGATATTTCTCTAAATCTTTAGGATCTGTAAACTGAGTTGGATTTACAAAAATGCTGCATACAACTATTTCAGCATTTTTTTTGGCAATTTCTATTAAAGATAGATGTCCGTTATGCAAAGCACCCATTGTAGGCACTAAAGCCACTTTAGCATTTGCCTTTTGTAAAGGTTCGAGAACAGCTTTTAAAGCAGCTATTGTATGTATGATTTCCAAATTACCAAATAGTTTTTAAGAGGCCTAAGTTGAGCATTTATCTAAAAATAACAAAGCCTATTGCATAAGATATTGATAAATATTAATATTATACGTACCTTTGCACCTTGATAATCTTGAAATTAACATAATTTAATATACAATATGGAGATGGCAAAAACGAAGCTACTGATTGTTACACACGAGATGTCGCCTTTCCTCGAACTTACCAAAATTTCAGAAATTACCCGCCAATTACCTCAGGCGATGCAAGAAAAAGGATTTGAAATCCGCATCTTGATGCCAAGATTTGGTAACATTAACGAAAGAAGAAACAGGTTACATGAAGTTATCCGTTTATCAGGTATGAATATCATAATTGATGACAATGATAACCCATTAATCATTAAGGTTGCTTCTATCCCTGCTGCACGTATGCAGGTTTATTTCTTAGATAATGAAGATTATTTTCAGAGAAAGTATGTTTTTAGAGACAAAGAGAACAAATTCTACGCAGATAATGATGAGCGTACCATTTTCTTCTGCAAAGGCGCTTTAGAAACGGTTAAAAAATTGGGTTGGGCTCCAGATATTGTTCATTGCCATGGCTGGATGACTTCTTTAGTACCGGCTTACATTAAAACTACTTACAAAAACGACCCCACATTTAAAAATGCCAAAGTTGTTTACTCAGTTTATGAGAACTGTTTTACAGAATCTTTAAATGCAGATTTGCACAAAAAGGCGGTAATGCAAAATATGACTGAAGATGACACAAAAGCATTTATAAAAGCAGATAACGCAAGCTTACACATTGGAGCGATAACTCACGCTGACGCAGTTGTTTTAGCAGACGAGAAGCTTGATGAAGATGTGTTAAAATTTGTTAAAGATTCTAATAAGCCAACTTTAGCCTTTAATTTAACCGAAAATTACGAGAATTTCTATTCATTTTATGAAGAAATCTCTGATGAGGAATTGGTTTCAGTAGCTTAAAGCAAGCATTATTTTAATAACAAATATGAAATAGGCCATGTACCAACTCTAATAAATGTTAAGAATACATGGACTATTCCATATGACCGCTAAAAACAATATTTTCTACATATGAAATTTATAAAACTAGACTTATTAACCCTGTTGATAAGTCTTTTTCTTTTCGCATCATGCGAAAAAACATCTACAATTGGTTTAGAGATAGACCCAAACAGTGCTATACAGGGAGCTTTGGTGGATACATTGACGATAAGCTCCAGAACAGTATTAGATCAAAATGTTTCTACTTTTAGTTTAACCAGACATCCACTAGGTTATTTAAAAGATCCTATTTTTGGCACTACGGAATCTACTTTATCGTTCGCTGTAAATTTACCTAATGACGCCTACTCTTTTGGAATAAATCCAGTTATAGATTCAGCAGTGTTGGTTTTGAGCTATGGCAGCGAATTTTATGGTGATAGCACCTCTCTTTACAGCTTCGATGTACGTCAACTAAGCTCAAACCTAGTAGACGCCCCATCTTTAAATAACAATGTCGTATTTCCTGCGAACAGTACTTTATTAGGTAATAAAACAACAAAGGTATACCCAACAACCCCTATTAAAATTTCTGATGTAATTACCGGACTGGATACTCTTAAAACGGTTAAGGCTCAGGTTAGAATAAAGTTGGATAATCAATTTTTTCAGAATAACATTCTTACCCTAGGCGAAACTTCCTTAAAAACAAACTACAATTTCACGAGTGCATTTAAAGGATTGCAAGTTAAAATTAACAAAACTACATCTACAGGAAATGGTGGATTAATGTTTTTCGATTTTGCAGGCACAAATTCTAGCTTGATGTTATATTATAGAAAGCAAAATGCAACAACCACAACTGCGATTGATACGATTCCGGCAAATTTCCCTATCAGCACAACATCGGGACCAGTAGCTGCAACTACACAACATGACTATACGGGCACAGCAATTGCAACGCAATTAAATAACCCTAACCAACAGTATGCAGTAACTTATTTACAACCTCTTGTTGGGCTAAGGAATAAAATTAGTTTTCCTTATTTAAATAAATTTATTAAAGAAGTTGGAAATATTGTTGTTAACAAAGCAGAATTGGTTATAGATTTAAGCACAGGAACCGATATACAACCTTTATATGCTCCGAGGCTTTCTCTATATAGATATGATATTGCTGAGAAAAGACAGAATGTTCCTGATAATAATAGTTTAGATATTCGCGGTTTAGATCCAACCGTTTTTGGAGGCTATTTTAATGCAGCAAAAAAACAATACATTTTTGTGGTTACCAGCTACATTCAAGATTTAATGACGGGAAAACTGAAAGATTATGGCACTTTCTTAGCACCAACACCAAGTGCAGAATATTCAATAAACCCATCATTAAGCAGTGGTGCTAGAGCAGTTATTGGGAGCTTTAAAAAGAACCCATCTACTGGCGATAATATCATGAAGTTAAACGTCTATTACACTAAAATTAATTAGATTTCTAATTAATTATTACTATACAAATCCCCCGAGAATTAAGTATTTTCGGGGGATTTATTTTAAGAGAAATTTTTATGTGTGGAATTGTAGGCTATATAGGCTTTCGTGAAGCTTGGCCAATCGTAATAAAAGGACTTAAACGGTTAGAATATCGTGGTTATGACAGTGCAGGAATTGCCTTAATAGACCATGATGATTTAAATATTTATAAAAAAGCAGGCAAAGTTCAGGAGCTGGAGAATTATGCAGAAGGAAAAAATCTTTCCGGAACAATAGGAATGGGTCATACCCGTTGGGCAACGCATGGTGCACCATCAGATAGAAATTCCCACCCCCATACTTCGAACAATGGGCGCTTAAGCATTATCCATAACGGAATAATAGAAAATTATGCCACATTAAAAGAGGAATTAGAAAGAAGGGGGCATACTTTTAACAGTGATACAGACACAGAGGTTTTAATCCACCTAATTGAGGAAATTTATAAAAACGAGAACACTGATCTATTAGAAGCTGTACGTTTGGCGCTAAAAGAAGTAAATGGTGCCTACGCTATTGTAATTATGGATCAGGATAACCCAGATGAACTTATAGCAGCTAGAAAAGGTAGTCCAATGGTAATCGGCGTAGGTAAGGGAGAATATTTTATCGCTTCGGATGCTACACCAATTATTGAATATACCAAAAATGTAATTTACCTAAACGATAACGAAATTGCTTACGTAAAAAGAGACGAACTCTTAATTAAACGGCTAGACAATGTTGTACAAACTCCCTATATCCAAGAATTAGAGCTCCAATTAGAAATGCTTGAAAAAGGTGGTTTTGATCACTTCATGCTAAAAGAGATCTATGAGCAACCTCGCTCAATTAGAGATTGTATGAGAGGCCGTATCTATCCCGAAGAAGGAAAAGTACAGCTAGGCGGCATCAAGGAGTTTGCAGATAAATTAAAGAATGTAGACCGTATCATTATCGTGGCTTGTGGCACATCATGGCATGCAGGCTTGGTAGGCGAATACTTAATTGAAGAATATGCCAGGATTCCTGTTGAAGTTGAATATGCATCAGAGTTTAGATACAGAAACCCGATCATTACGGAGAAAGATGTTGTAATTGCTATCTCGCAATCTGGGGAAACGGCAGATACAATGGCTGCTATTGAAATGGCCAAAGAAAAAGGAGCTACCATTTTCGGCGTTTGCAATGTTGTTGGCTCATCAATACCAAGAATTACACATGCAGGTGTTTATACCCACGCAGGACCAGAAATTGGTGTTGCCTCTACCAAAGCATTTACCGCACAGGTAACGGTACTTACTTTAATGGCCTTTTATATGGCTCAACAAAAAGGTACGATTACCAATTCGAAGCTAATTGAACTATTAACCGAATTAGATTGCATACCAGATAAAATTGCATTGGCACTCCAGTCTAACGACATCATCAAAGATATTGCAGCTAAATTCAAAGACTCTAGAAACTGTTTGTTCTTAGGTAGAGGTAGCGGTTTCCCAGTTGCCTTAGAGGGTGCGCTCAAACTGAAAGAAATCTCTTACATCCATGCCGAAGGCTATCCTGCAGCAGAAATGAAGCATGGCCCCATTGCCCTAATTGACGAAGAAATGCCAGTTGTAGTTATTGCTACAAAAAACTCGTCTTACGAAAAAGTAATTAGTAACATACAAGAGGTTAAAGCTAGAAAAGGTATTGTTTTGGCAATTGTTACCGAGGGTGATGTAGAAGTTAAGAAAATGGCCGATTATTGTATCGAAATACCTGATGCTAGCGAAGCATTCTTACCGCTTTTAGCCACCATACCATTACAATTATTATCTTATCATATTGCCGTAATGAGAGGCTGCAATGTAGATCAGCCACGTAACTTAGCTAAATCGGTAACAGTAGAATAAATTAAAAAAGACTGTCTATAAAAGAAAAAAAACGTCATTTCGAATGTGCTTTTAGCACGGAGAAATCTATTACAAAGAAATCTTTTAACAGATCTCTCCTATCGTCGAGATGACGGTTTTGTCGAGGAGAAGACGGCAAGATGGTGCGTCATTTCGAACGAGGAACGAGGAGAAATCTTTATCATAGCATTTATGGATAAAGATTTCCCACTTCGCATCGCAAAGACGATCCTCTTTTTGATACCGTCTTTTTTATTTCATTTAAAATGGCAAATCTCCTGTTTCTGCTACAGTATCATTTGCTGGAGGTACATAATCGTCTTCACTTTTAGGTGTTCCCGTACTTGAAGGAGTATTCTCAAAATCACTTTTTCTTCCTAGCATGGTAAAGTTTTCTGCAACAACCTCTGTTACATATTTTTTTACCTTTTCCTTATCTTCAAAAGAACGTGTTCTCAACTTCCCTTCTATATAAACAAGTTTTCCCTTTTGCAAATATTTAGAAGCTACCTCGGCCAAACCTCTCCAAAGCACAATATTGTGCCACTCGGTTTGCTCCACTCTTTTTCCATCCTTGTTGTAGGTTTCTGAAGTAGCCAACGGAAAACTAGCTACGGTAACTCCGCCTTCTAAATGTCGAACCTCTGGGTCTTTGCCCAAATGCCCCACCAAAATAACTTTATTAATACCAGACATATATATTTGATTAGTTTTTTACATACATTTTTATAAAATCACTTATCACTTTTGGATGAGGTAAACCCTCAAAATCCGCCAATAAAACCGATTTAATTTCTGTATGTAGATTAAAGTTAATAATATAATTATCTAAAGCAAAAAATTGAACATATATAATTTGGTGCGTTAATAGGTGTCGTTTTTCTATTAACGAAGTAATTGTTACAGCCTCTCCAAACAATGCTTTTACAGCTTTAATCCATTCTTTATTGTTTAGATCTGCCTGCTGTTCTGTTTCAATCAATGGAAAATCAAACATTTGCTGCCATACATCTCCTGGCTGACGTTGCTTGGTTAAGATTTCTCCGTCTTTAATCCCTACAAAATAATTAAACCACCTTTTTCTAACCTTTACTTTTTTTAACTTAATAGGCAAAATGTTCACTTTGCCGTTTTTAAAAGCATAACAATCTATTTGTAGCGGACAAATATTACATGCTGGTGATTTTGGCTTACATTGTAAAGCGCCAAATTCCATAATTGCCTGGTTATATAAGGATGGTTGCTGACCCTCGATTAACTCTTGCGCCAAATCGGTAAACAACTTTTTTCCAATAGTAGCATTAATAGGCTCTTCTATGCCAAAAAACCTCGATAGTACCCTAAACACATTCCCGTCTACTACAGCCTTAGCTTCATTGTTTGAAAATGATGAGATAGCTGCGGCAGTGTACTCTCCAATTCCTTTTAGTTTTATCAACTCCACATATTCTATTGGAAATTCGCCTTGGTGTAAATCCATTACTTGTTTGGCCGTAAATAACATGTTTCTACCTCTAGAATAATAACCCAAACCCTGCCACAACTTTAGAACTTGTATTTCGGTAGCTTCTGCAAATGATTTAACCGTTGGAAAATTTTCTAAAAATTTATTAAAATAGGGTAAGCCCTGCTCTACCCGAGTTTGTTGTAATATAATTTCTGATAACCAAATTACATAAGCATCAGTAGTATTACGCCATGGCAGTTCGCGTTTATTAACTTTATACCATTTTATAATTTCATTTTGGAACTTCATTTCCTCAAAAATACGATCAAATTACATCATTTCGGCAAAACTTGCAATTACATGATGAATATGATTACAAATAAATCATCTTTTATTTTCCTATCTCATTAAAAAGCAATACTTTTGCAACCCCAAAACAGTTATAATATTTAACACTCAATAACTTAATAAATAGAAAATATGACTAAGGCAGATATTATTTCAGAAATATCAACAAAAACAGGAATTGAAAAAGTAGATGTACAGGAGACAGTAGAAGCATTTTTCAAGGTGATCAAAAATAGCATGATCGGTGGCGAAAATGTATACGTAAGAGGCTTTGGCAGTTTCGTTGTAAAAAAGAGAGCACAAAAAACTGCTAGAAATATTTCTAAAAACACTGCGATCATTATCCCTGAACATTTTGTACCTAGCTTTAAACCAGCAAAAGTATTTGTTGATAAAGTGAAAAACAACTCTAAAGTTAAAGCAGAAGCTTAATTTATTATGTTAAACAATATCCGTTCGAAACAAGTAATTATTATTGTAGCAATGCTAGCGCTTGTTGGATTTTTGTTTACAAGAGAAATTAAAGGCCTGGTTAAACCCAAAGAAGATGCTGCACAAGTGCCAGCATCGACAGAACTTACCAATTCTAACGCTCCACAACTAAGTTTAGAAGAAGCTTCTTCAACAGCTAAGAATTTAATTAGTGTTGCCTCTACAAAGGAAATTACAGCACTAGAAAATGCTTACAACAGTGCTTCTGGAGAAAATAAAAATGCTGAGGCGAACAAATTGGCTAAGAAATGGGATGATTTAGAACATGCCATTCCAAGTGCAATGTATTTAGAGCTTGTTGCTAAAAACCAGCCTTCATCTACCAGTTGGTTAGCTGCAGGGGATCGATTTTTAAAAGCATTCGACAATACGCCGGAAGAAGATCCAGTTCGTGCAACGGTTCTTCAGAAGGCCAATGTATCATTTAAAAATGCATTAGCTATAGATTCTACTGTTATCGATGCCAAAACTGGCTTAGGAGTAACCATTGTAAATGGTGCAGGAGCTCCGATGGAAGGTATTAGGTTATTAATGCAAGTAGTTGCAAAAGATCCTAAAAACCTAAAAGCAAATATGAATTTAGGCTTATTTGCAATTAAATCAGGTCAATTTGATAAAGCTATAACCCGTTTTAAGGATATTATTAGCAATATCGGTGGTACCCCAGATGCCTACTTTTATTTAGCAACAGCTTATGAAAGTTTAGGTAAAAAGAATGAAGCAATAGACGCTTATTTAAATAGCAAAAAATTAACAGCTAACCCAACTTTCATTAAGTTTATTGATAGTAAGCTAGCTGAGTTAAAAAAATAAACGTTAATTAACAGATTAATAAAAACATTTAAAACTTAAAATTATGCCAAGCGGTAAAAAAAGAAAAAGACATAAAATGGCTACGCACAAACGTAAAAAACGTTTAAGAAAAAACAGACACAAGAAAAAATAGGATCATCCTATTTTTATTGGCCAAAAATAAACACTAGACTATTTTAGTGTTTATTTTTGGATTCAATTGTTTTTTGTCCATGTGTAATAAGGTATTAATTTGCCTTAAAATCTGTAGCTTTTGGTAAAGGAATTAATAATCGATTCGACTCCTACGGGAGTAACCATAGCTTTAATTGAAGACAAATATCTTGTTGAGCTTCATAAAGAACACATCAACAACAATTACGCCGTAGGCGACATTTATTTGGGCCGCATAAAAAAAATTATGCCGGGCTTAAATGCTGCGTTTGTTGATGTAGGTTATGAAAAAGATGCATTTTTGCATTATTTTGACTTGGGGCCGCAAGTACAATCTTTAATAAAGCTTACAAAAATTAAGCGTAACGGTACAGTTAATGGAACTTTATTAGATAATTTTAAATTAGAGGCTGACATAAATAAAGCGGGTAAAATATCCGAAATTGTGAGCAAAAATCTGATCTTACCAGTTCAGATTGCTAAAGAACCAATATCTACTAAAGGCCCTAGATTAAGCTCTGATCTTTCTATTGCTGGAAGATACATTGTTTTAGTGCCTTTTTCTAACGTAATATCAATCTCTAAAAAGATTAAAAGCAATACCGAACGTAATCGTTTAAAAAAGATTATCGAAAGTATTAAGCCTAAAAATTTTGGCGTAATCATTAGAACGGTTTCAGAGGGAAAAGGAGTTGCCGAGTTACAAAAAGACTTATTAGATTCTGTATCTAAATGGGAAAGCTTTACAAAAAAGCTGCCTGATGCAGAACCTTCTAAAAGGGTTTGGGGAGAGATGGATCGTACTTCTACCCTAATCAGAGATATTTTAAGTACCGATTTTACCAACGTTTATGTAAACGATGCAAATCTGTTCGAAGATATTCGTTCTTATGTTCATGAAATTTCTCCAGAAATGGAAAAAATTGTGAAACACTACAAACATAAAGAACCAATTTTTGAGCATTTCGGTGTAGAGAAGCAAATTAAAAATGGCTTTGGCAAAACAGTAAATCTTGCTGGCGGAGCTTATTTAGTAGTAGAACATACCGAAGCTTTACACGTAATTGATGTAAACAGCGGTAATAGAACTGCTAGTAAAGAAAATCAAGAAGAGAACGCGCTTCAAGTAAATAAAGAAGCTGCTAAAGAAATTGCTCGCCAATTACGGTTGCGAGATATGGGGGGTATTGTGGTAATCGATTTTATCGATATGCATAAACCAACAAACCGTAAAATGCTCTTTGACTACTTACGCGAGTTGATGTTGTTAGACCGTGCCAAACATACCATTTTGCCTCCAAGCAAATTTGGCTTGGTGCAAATTACTCGTCAGCGTGTAAGACCAGAAATGAACATTGTTACCGTAGAGAAATGCCCTACTTGCGATGGAACCGGCGAGATTAAAGCAAGTATCGTTTTAATGGACGATATTGAAAGTAACCTTACTTATATTTTGCAAGAGCAAAACGAGAAGAACATCACCCTGTGTGTACATCCGTATATTGCAGCTTTCATTAAAAAAGGACTAGTTTCTTTACAATGGAAATGGTTCTTTAAATTTGGCCAACGCATTAAAGTTAAATCAGTATCTTCTTACAACCTTACAGAGTTTCATTTTTTATCGTCGAAAGACGAAGAAATTAAACTTTAACCCCTAAATCCCCTAAAGGGGACTTTGCATAACAACAAAAAGCCTGATTTCATTTAGAAGTCAGGCTTTTTTGTTTAAAACTTAATCCATTTCTTAAATTGAATAGATTTAAATTCGTATCACAAAAATCGTAATTCATGCCCCGATAACTATCGGGGCTTTAATCGTAAATTAAATTGGCTAAAACTAAATCAGCATATTTCTGTCAGAGCTGTGGTTTCGAAACCGCAAAATGGTTGGGCAAATGCCCATCTTGTAACCAATGGAATACTTTCGTAGAAGAAGTTATTGATAAGGGCGCTGCAAATGTACCTACTTGGAAATCGCCTTCTGGCACACAAAGATTGAGTAAACCAAGCAAGGTTGATGAAATTATAAGCGCAACAGAAGAACGCACCAGCACAGGCGATTTTGAATTGGATAGAGTTTTAGGTGGTGGATTAATTGCAGGATCTGTTATTTTAATAGGTGGCGAACCTGGCATTGGTAAATCAACCCTAATGCTGCAACTTGCCTTAAATGTTGCCGGTAAAAAGGTATTGTACATTTCTGGAGAAGAAAGCGAACAACAAATTAAAATGCGTGCAGAAAGGATTACTACAACTCCTAAAGCAGACTGCTATATTTTAACCGAAACATCAACCCAAAATATTTTCAAACAGATTGAACAATTAGAACCAGAAATCGTAATTGTTGATTCAATCCAAACCTTACACTCAGCGCATATAGAATCTACACCTGGCAGCGTTTCTCAGGTTAGGGAATGCACAGCCGAGTTGTTACGTTTCGCAAAAGAAACGAATACACCCGTATTCTTGATTGGCCACATCACAAAAGATGGAGCTATTGCTGGTCCAAAAATTTTGGAACACATGGTAGATACAGTTTTGCAATTTGAGGGAGATAGACACCATATCTATAGAATTTTACGCTCCATAAAAAATCGCTTTGGCGCCGCTGCAGAATTGGGTATTTATGCCATGCAAAGTAGCGGCTTAAGAGAAGTGTCTAACCCATCAGAAATTTTATTGTCACAGCGTGATGAGGAATTGAGTGGCATAACGATTGGGGCTACATTAGAAGGCGCTAGGCCGATGTTAATAGAAACCCAAGCCCTAGTAAGTATTGCGGCATATGGAACACCTCAGCGCTCTGCCACAGGCTTCGATACTAAACGAATGAATATGCTGCTAGCAGTGCTGGAAAAAAGATGTGGCTTTAGGTTAAGTGCTAAAGATGTTTTCTTAAATATTGCTGGCGGAATTAAGGTAGAAGATCCTGCAATAGACCTTTCCATCATGGCAGCCATTATCTCTTCTCATGAAGATATTTTTATTTCTTCAAAAATTTGTTTTGCTGCAGAAGTGGGTTTATCCGGAGAAATTAGAGCCGTAAATAGAATTGAACAAAGAATTTCTGAAGCGGAGAAGTTAGGTTTCGAAAAAATATTTATCTCAAGCTATAACTTAAAGGGATTGGTGAAAGACAAGTTTAAAATTGAAATTGTTACTGTAAGTAAAATTGAGGAAGTGTTCTCTTTGCTCTTTGGCTAACCTAGTGCTGACGGGAAATTGCTTACCCACTTCATGCATTTTTCGCAAAAAATTCCACGGCAAAAAATACATTTTCTTACATCGCAATTTGACAAAATACCATTAAAATGCTTATTATCAATAAAATGCGTACAAATAGCTTTTGCTAATCAAATTTGGACAACTTATTGTATTATGCTTACTGTTCTTATCCAGTATTGGGTGCTAACAAAAAACAATAGGGATGATTGACCTCACTGCTGCAAAGCAGTGGGGTTTTTTTCGAATTTCAATTTTATTAAGTGGAATATTGCTTATTTAGATAGATTTTAAATACTTTTGTAAACATAAGACAAAGATTTACACCAAATTAAATACATTAAAAATGAAAAAGATTATTTTAAGCTTAACACTATGTCTATTTACGGCTTTTGCTTTTGCACAAGATGCCACTTCTTTCGAAGGAAAATCGTTTGGCGAAGGTGTTAAAAAAGGTGGTGTAATAACTACTGCAGAAATAGATAAAAAATTAGGCGATAGCATTAAAAGAGACATGAAAGTAACTGGCGAAGTAGTAGTAGTTTGCAAGAAAAAAGGCTGTTTCATGACTTTACAAATGCCAAATGGCGAAACAATGTTTGTGAACTTTAAAGACTATGCTTTTTTTATGCCAATGGATATTGCTGGTAAAAAAGTAGTTATCGATGGTTTTGCCGAAAGAAAAACTACTTCGGTTGAAGATTTAAAACATTATGCAGAAGATGCTAAAAAATCTGCAGAAGAAATAGCTAAAATCAAAGAACCTAAAAAAGAAATTGTGTTTGAAGCAAAAGGAGTTGTAATATTGCAAGATTAAGAAGGTTCTCCTTTTTAATATTGATTGGTTGAACCCTGCTCTCTCCGGAGCAGGGTTCTTTTTTTGCAATTATTTTGTAACAGCTTTAGTAATTATACATCTATAGCTTTATATTTATAAAAAGAAATAAACTTAACAACCATGATTATTGTAGCTGTAGTTGCCATCCTAGTTTTAATATTCGGTATTGGGATATATAATTCGCTAATTAGCAAAAAGAACCAAGTAGCCAATGCATTTTCTGCCATAGATGTAATGCTAAAAAAACGTTTCGACCTTATACCTAATTTGGTAGAAACCGTAAAACAATACATGCAATACGAAGGCGATACCTTAACCAAAATAACCGAACTTAGGGGTAAAGCATTAGGCAACAATGTAAGCGAAAGCGATAAGCTAGCCTTAGACCAACAAATTGGATCAGCTGTTAAAGGTTTAATGGTAAGTGTAGAAAACTATCCCGATCTAAAAGCAAATACAAACTTTAACAACCTACAATCTACTTGGACAGAAAGTGAAGAGCAGATTGCTGCTGCAAGAAGAAACTATAACGCTTCAGTTACTACCTATAACAACGCAGTAATGATGTTTCCAGGAAATATGTTTGCCGGTATGTTAGGCTACCAACCAATGATGGTGCTTGAAACTGCCGCAGAAGAACGTAAAAACGTAACTGCCAAAGAACTTTTTAATAGTTAATGGCAACAAATTTTACCACTAACCCTGCAGTTGAAGCTGTAATTGCCGAATTAGAAATTCAACGGAAAAAAATCTCTTCCACCAAATATCAAGGTTGGGGAGCAATTATAGTAGGAATTACGATATTCCTCATTACAGCTAGTTTTGGTGCATTAATTATAGCCTTACTTTTTGGTGGAGCTGTTACTATTTATGGCATTGTGATACTTTACAAAATCTCAGACGAAGAAAGTTATTATAAAAGCAGATTTAAAAACGAGGTTATTGGTGCGGCTTTGAGAACGATTGATCCCAGTTTAACCATCGAACCACATAGCGGCATTTCGGAAGGAGAGTTTAGACTTTCGCAACTTTTTACAACTGAACCAGATCGCTACCACACAGAAGATTTAATAAGTGGCAAGATAGATAAAACCCCCTTTTATTTTGCTGAGGTACATGCCGAGTACAAAACAGAAACCCATGGTAAAAATGGCAAACAAACCCATTGGCACGATATCATTAAGGGGATTGTTTTTACTGCAGATTTTAATAAACATTTTAATGGGGTAACTGTAGTTAGACCGAAAGATTTTGGCGCATCACTTGGTGCATGGTTCTCTAAAAATGTATTTTCTATTGGAGATAAAAATGTGGTAGAGCTAGAGAATGATGGTTTCAAAAAGAACTTTGTAACCTACAGCACCGATCAAATCGAGGCTCGCTACATTTTAACACCTTCAATGATGGAGAAGATAAACGAGCTTAATCAGCGTTCGGCATATACAGTTTCGCTCTCTTTTATCAATGCTAACATGTACATTGCTTTTCCGCTTGATCATAATTATTTTGAAGCTCCCATTTTCAAAACACTGTTAGAGCCAAACTTGCTAGACAAAGACATGTCTGTATTGTCTTTTATGTATGACATTGTACATGAACTCGATCTAAATACAAGAATCTGGACAAAGCAATAATTATTAGTAATTCAAAGCTAAGTTTAGATGTTACCTCTACAAGTTATTGATTTTTGAAAAACGTTGTCAGTTTTTCATAGCACAATAAGTCATGTGCGAGAGGCACTCCTTTGGAGCCATTTGCTTTACTCCGCTTCGTAAACTCCGCTACGGGCCCGCTCCTGTCAGGTTTAGCTTATGTAGGCCTGTTCTACTATGAGGGGTTTACTTTGGACCGTCTTAAGTTATTTAGCCCAATTCCGATAGCTATCGGAAGAAGCGGCATAATTTTGGCTAGGTGTATTAAACTTACGAAATCTTTTAGCCGTTATAAATAGTACTTCATAAGTTTTAAAAGAGGGCCAAAAAGATACCTGCACCGCTGGCAGGCAAGCAGCGGAAAGTTGGCCTGACATTAATTGTAGAAATGTTATTGCACTTCAAATTATAATTATCTCTGAGATTCTTAGCTTCGCTACCATTGATGTTAGTTACTAAATATATTGTAAATTAAATGGTTAAAATAAAAATAGATTTTGTCATTCCGAGGAACGAGGAATCTTATTTTAGTATTAACATAGGAAATTCTTCACTACGTTCAGAATGACAAAGAAGACGAAAAATTCAGATCATTTATATTGATTTTTATGAAATAAATTACCCCCCTCTGAATGACAAAGAGTAAAAATCTCTTAACATCACACCAAGGCATTTCATTTTATCCATTTATTTGAAAAAAAGTTGGACTGACTTAATTGAATAACTATGCTTAAAAAATCCATTTATAAAAGGCACAACATTTGTGCTAAATATTTCTATAATTAACATCCCTAAAATTAAATCTATGATTAAAAAAATGACTAGCTGCTTATTAATTGCTACGGCATTAGTGGCCTGCAACAACAGCGAGAAAACTACAGAAAATAACACTAAAGACAGCAGTACTGCAGAAACTTCCGCAACAACTACAGCTGCTACAGATACGTCAACATTCGATATCAATTCCATTTCGATAAGCGATAAAAATATAGGCACTTTCCCTTATTTATCTTATCCAGATGGCTACAATTTTAATTATGAAAAGGAAATTTCAGCTAAAAACATTAAAGATTTAGATATAGAGTATTTCGCAGTTAATGGAAAATTATTACCTGTTGAAGGAAAAAGTTATAAAGTAAGAATTGAAAAGGATGCAAATAGTGATAATAAATTTAGCAAGCTTGCCGTTGAGCGTTACTACGAAGATAAAATTTCATCATTAGGTGGTGTAAAAGTTAATAACATTCCTGTACCATCTACAGAGATTAAAAGAATTGGCGACAAGGATTTAATCAATAACCAATATGGGCACTCGATTGATTACAATCTATTAGATGATATCAAAACCTATATAATTAGAACTGCAACTAAACAAATTTGGATACAAATGACTTTAATGGATAATGAGGTTGGAAAACTTACTGTGCTAGAAAAAGAGGTAAAGAAATAGCTAAAAGTACGCACTGCTTAATGTTATATCACAGTCTTTCTAGGAATCTCATTTTAGCATTAACATAGGGAATTCTTTGCCAAAGCAATGTTCCCAAGGAACTCCTTTGGAGCCTTTGGCACAAACTTTCAGATCCGATACGTATCGGATGACAAAGAGGAAAAGAATTCACTTCATTTATATTGATTTTATGAATAAATTACCCCTCTGAATTGACAAAAAAGCAAAAGTCCCTTAACTTAATGCTAAGGGACTTTATTTGATGCCTTTGTCTGAGATAGGTTCAGACTTAACTATTGTTTTATTTAGACAAATACATCGATTTATCCTTAACCAATTTACGGAAATAAGGATCTTCTAAATCTTTAATGAACCGTATGGCTTCGCCTGTAGATTTCATCTCTGGACCTAATTCTTTAGGTACCTCTGGGAATTTCTCGTAAGAAAACACAGGTTCTTTAATTGCATATCCCTTTAATTTGCGTTCGATGTTAAAGTCTTTCAATTTATTTACACCCAGCATAATTCTAGCTGCAATATTAATGTAAGCTACATCGTAAGCTTTAGCGATGAAAGGCACTGTACGAGAGGCACGTGGATTAGCCTCGATTACATATACTTTATCGTCTTTAACTGCAAATTGGATGTTTAACAAACCAATTACATTTAAAGCTCTTGCTATTTTCTTAGAATAGGTTTCCATATCATTAATTACCTTTTCAGATAAACTGAACGGCGGTAATACGGCAAATGAATCTCCCGAATGAATACCTGCAGGCTCAATGTGCTCCATTAAACCCACAATGTGTACATCAGTACCATCGCAAATAGAATCTGATTCTGTTTCTTCTGCTCTATCTAAAAAGTGATCGATTAACACACGGTTACCAGGCAAATCACCTAATAACTTTACTACAGCCTTTTCTAAATCTTCGTCGTTAATCACAATACTCATTCCTTGTCCACCCAATACATAACTCGGACGAACCAATACCGGATAACCAACTTCGTTAGCTACAACGATAGCTTCTTCGGCATTTTCCGCAACTCCGTATCTTGGATAAGGAATATCTAATTCTTTTAACAAGTCTGAGAAACGCCCACGATCTTCGGCAACATCCATATCATTGTATGATGTACCAATAATTTTAATGTTATTCTCGTGCAGTTTTTCGGCCATTTTTAATGCCGTTTGACCACCCAATTGAACGATAACGCCTATCGGATTTTCTAACTCAATGATCTCACGCACATGCTCCCAGAATACGGGTTCGAAGTATAATTTATCGGCCATGTTAAAATCTGTAGACACCGTTTCAGGATTACAGTTAATCATGATCGCTTCGAAACCACTTTCTTTCGCAGCTAATAAGCCGTGTACACAAGAGTAATCAAACTCAATTCCTTGTCCAATTCTATTCGGACCAGAACCTAATACAATTACTTTCTTTCTATCAGAAACGATTGATTCGTTTGTACCCAACTCGTCTCCATTAGATAAGATTTCGTTACCAACTAAAGAAATTTGGATTGGGGATTCTTCGAAAGTAGAATAGAAATAAGGGGTTTGTGCAGCAAATTCGGCAGCACAAGTATCAACCATTTTGTAAACTCTTCTTATGTTTAGTTCTTTACGACGATTGTAAACATCATCTTCAGTTACATTGCCTAAAACATAAGCAATTTGTATATCTGAGAAACCTTTTTGCTTTAAGTTAAAGAAGAAATCTTTTGGAATATTATTTAAAGAGTAGCGTTTTAATTCTGTTTCTAAGGCTACTAATTCTTGTATTTGGTTTAAGAACCATTTGTCTATTCTCGTTACTTTACGGATAGATTCTAGTGGCACACCCATGCTCATGGCATCTTTAATCAAGAACACACGGTTCCAGCTTGGATGTTGTAGACCGTGCATAATCTCTTCGATGTCGCGTTTCTGGCGACCATCTGCACCAATACCCGCACGACCAATCTCTAAACTCTGACAAGCTTTTTGCAAAGCCTCGATAAAGCTACGACCAATAGCCATAACTTCTCCTACGGCTTTCATTTGCAAGCCCAGCTCCATATTGGCGCCTTTAAACTTATCGAAATTAAAGCGAGGGATTTTTACGATTACGTAATCTAAAGTCGGCTCGAAATAAGCTGAAGTAGTTTTTGTAATTTGATTTTCGATCTCATCCAAGTTATAACCGATAGCCAATTTAGCAGCAATTTTAGCGATTGGATAACCAGTTGCTTTACTTGCCAAGGCTGATGAACGAGATACACGTGGGTTAATCTCGATAGCGATGATATCATCATTATCTGGATTTACAGAGAACTGTACGTTACAGCCACCTGCAAAATTACCAATAGCACGCATCATTTTGATGGCTTGGTTACGCATATCTTGGTAGCAACGGTCTGATAAAGTCATTGCAGGAGCAACAGTAATCGAATCTCCAGTGTGGATACCCATTGGGTCAAAGTTCTCGATAGAACAGATGATGATTACGTTGTCATTACTATCTCTCAGTAGCTCTAATTCGTATTCTTTCCAGCCTAAAACTGCTTGCTCTACTAAAACCTCGTGGGTTGGCGAAGCTTCTAAACCGCGTTTAAGTGCTGCATCGAAATCTTCTTTTCTGTGAACGAAACCTCCACCAGAACCACCAAGTGTGTAGGATGGACGAATTACCAATGGAAATCCAATTTGCTGAGCAGCTTCTTTACCCTCTAAAAATGAGTTGGCAATTTTTGAAGGTGCAACACCTACACCTATATCAACCATTAATTGACGGAAAGATTCTCTGTTTTCAGTTTTGTCGATCGCAGCAACGTCTACACCAATAATTCTAACATTATGGGCTTTCCACATCCCTCTTTCCTCTGCATCTACGCAAAGATTTAATGCCGTTTGACCGCCCATAGTAGGCAATACGGCATCAATAGTAGGCAAATTAGGATTGTTTTTGTGCTCAATTAAAATCTCCTCGATTGATTCGAGTGTAAGAGGTTTCAAATAAACGTGGTCACCAATAACCTTATCGGTCATAATGGTGGCTGGATTAGAGTTAATGATGGAAACCTTAATTCCTTCTTCTTTTAAAGAAAGTGCGGCTTGAGAACCAGAGTAGTCAAATTCGCAGGCTTGTCCAATAATAATAGGTCCAGATCCGATGATCAATACTGAATTGATGGAAGTGTCTTTAGGCATGTGGGGTTTTTAAAAAAAGTCTAAAGTGATAGTCTAAAAAAGACTGATAGCTGGGAGGGTTCCTTGGCTATTAACTGAGAAAATCCCAACATCTCTGTCGGGATGCAAAGATAGGTTTTTTGGATAGAATAATCATTGCAATTCTTAAAAAAATATAGCATCATGAGGTTGTTTGTTACAAGTAGCCATTATAAATTTTTAAAACTATTTTGTATGCAGTATCTTGTACTAAAATCTATTAAGTTGAAAACTAAATGCGTAACAAATAATATTCTATTAATTTTCGGGCCTCTATTATTGTTAGTTGTTATTGCAAGCTTTATGCAAAGCAGGGCATTTATTCTGGGTTTAATAGTCGCAACCATATTTGCTTGGATACAATACAACGATTTAAAGATTAAACGGATACAAATCCTCTTTATAAGTATTGCAATTATTACCATTGGAGTGTTTCTTGCTTACGCAATTAAAAGCGACTCTACCCTGGGCAGACTATTAATTTATAAGATTTCATGGAGAATGTTTACTGACAACTTCTTCACTGGTGTGGGCTTAGGCAATTTTAAAATCAAGTACGGTTTATACCAAGCGTCTTATTTTAAATCAGGCAATTACACTGAAAAAGAATTTTTATTAGCAGATAATGTTTTCTTTGCCTTTAATGATTATTGGCAATTTATCATTGAAACTGGAATTATTGGAATAATAACAATAGCTAGCTGCACCTATTTAATCTGTAAAATAATAAGGAAAAGTTTAGTTGACGACAAAGACAATAAAATACTCTTACTGGCAACTTCGCTATTTATAGCTATTTGTGTAGCTGCCCTCTTTACCCATGTTTTTGAAAAACTATTTTTCCAACTTTTTTCAATTACTATTATAGCTTGGCTGATAGTTATTAATCTCCCATTGAGGGCTAATGTAAAAAAAACAATAGCCATTATTTTACCAATAATTTTTGTAGGCTATCAAAACTTTTTTTTGCTATTAAGTTATAAAAGCTATAATAAATTTGAGCAGGCAAAATTACTTTCTACTACTGGCTATGTAACCGAAAGCAGAAAAATTTATGCAGAAATCTATCCTGTTCTAAAAAACGATGCCAATTTTATGAGATTTATATAGATGACTTACCCTATAGCAGTAAGAGTGAAGTGCTTGTAATATTAGAAAACTATTTGCATTTAATAAAATATCGTACCGACAACCGCACTTATATGAGACTAGCTATAACTTATGAAAGGTTAAATCTAAATAGCAAAGCAGAGTTGACCTACCTATTCGCTGTAAACATGGTACCAAATAGGTTTAGAACAAGATTAGCATTGTTTAATTTTTATATCAACACCAAAAATAATCGTAAAGCTAAAACAATAGGCACTCAAATACTAGAAATGCCAATAAAGATACCTTCTAACGAGGTAGAAATCATAAAACAAGAAGTTATAAAAAAAATGAAGCTTATTTAAAAATAATGATGTAAATTCATAAAACCTTTTATAAACCTATAATGAAAACAAAAAATCTGTCTATCATAAGCTTTTGTTTTATAGTTATTGGGCTTTTTGCCTGTAGAAAAGAATATAATAGTTTCTTTTCAGAAAACCCAGACAATAAGCTCAAATGGGCAAAAGATTATTTTAACAATACCCTCTTAAGTAATGCGGGGAATCTTGTTATTTATAAGAAACTGAGTAGCACAATAGCTACTAGTGCTACTTTAGCTGATAAAGCTAAAAATGTTAAAACTCCAATTTGGTTTAAAGCAAAAGAAGGTAAAACACTTCTTTATGACTTTGTTGAAGTACCACTTAGGTATACTAAAAAGCTTTCTCGATCAGTAGGCACCAGTACTAGCGTAGATAAAGAAGCATTAAAAGCGAGTTTTGATAGGCTTATAATCTACAAAGATAAAAGTGGTAAGATAGGCGAACGCATCGTTTCTTACATACCAGATAGAGAGTACTTGCTTAGACATAAAGGCGATGCAAGTCACAATAGCATAAATAACTTGGACAAAGACTTTACAGGTTATTTACGATATAGCAATTGGGATGGCACACCACTTTTTATATTAAGGATTAACAATGGCAAAGCTACAAAGATGGCAGCCCCTTCCATAAGAGCTAAATTCATCTCGTACTATTTTAGGGCAAAAAGCTGCTAGCAGCGGAAACGGAAAAGTCGCAAACAATTATGATGACTGTACTTTTATTATAGAAACAGTATACGAACAGACCTGTTACTTTGATAGTCCAGAAGACACTGAACCTGCCTATTGTGATGAGCCTGTTGTGATCTCAGAAACAATTGTAGATATGATTTGCCCTAGTGACCCAGGAGACCCTTGCGCAGACCCTGCTAATTTTGGCACAGGGGATTGTGAAATTGTAGAACCGGAGATAGATTTAGACCCATTAATTAAAAATTTATGTGATGGGTTAAGCGAGGCGCAAAAAACAATTATTCAAAATACAGTAAATTCTTTAAAAGATTACGATTGTGCAACAAAATATATGTACAACCATTTTGTTAATAACAACAAATCATTTAATTTCTGTATTAGTCCTGGTCAAGGCAGTGGAACATACAGTCCAACGACTAAGACATTCAATTTTACATCAGATGTTGCTGCGGGAAATATGTACGTAGTGGAGCATGAATTTATACATGCTTTTCAGGATGATTCTCATCCAGGAGGAACTGGACAATATGGGATTATAAACTCTAATCCTAATGCTGGTTTCGTAGATATAGAATTTGAGCAGGCTGTAATGAATGATATGATTAACTATGGTAGTACTATTGCTTTTGATTTAAGTGGGGCAACTCAGGCGCAGAGGGATGCCTACTTGTTATGGATAAAACAGGTTACTACAAATGGAACGAGCTATCCAAAGCTAAATCCAAATGGTACCGCAACCGAAATTGCTGCTTATAATACCTTTATGAGCAGCTATAATTCTTTTCTGTCTGCTTATAACGCCATACCAGGCAACACAAATCATAGCGCCGCATTAAACCTCTCGCCACAGGCATTAATTAAACTTTTTAATAACATTAATAAAAATTGTCCATGAAAAATTTAATCTTTATACTCTTTGCGTTCACATTATGCTCAAGTTGTTTTGCCCAAACCACCTTAAAGGATGGGAGATACCAACTTGATGGCAAGTTTTTTAAAGTAACAAAGAGTACCTATCTAGACAAAACTTCCTTTTCTGTTAGTGTAATAGGAAGATATTGGGATAAGCCATCACCTTCACCAAAAAACCCAAATGGATTACCTATTAATAAAAAGGATATTCATTTTGACATTGATAATACTAAAGCCATTGTTAATGATGTATTAGCCGTAAATAGTAAAAAATTGGCGTTAAATAAGGATAGGATAGATATGTCTTTTACATTCTTACAAGATGGTTCAATTGAGCATATAACATATTTTTTTAATGGAAATACAATTATAAGTTTAAAGGATATTGCGAAAATTGACATGGAGCTAAAGAAAAAAATTAAGGCTACTTTTTCAGGTGAAGAATATAAAAATTTCTATTTAATACCCTTTGGAATGGTAAGCGTTATTTATTAGATTTTATTAATAGAAACTATCCTTGAAAAATTTAATCTTTATCCTCTTAGCATTTACATTTTGCTCAAGTTGTTTTGCCCAAAACACACTAAAAGATGGGAAATATAATTATGATGGAAAAAATTTTAGGGTAAAGAAAACAACATACCTAGACAGGTCCTTAATTTCAGTAAGGGCGGTGGGTCCTTTTGAAAATACTCCACCCCCTTTGCCAAAGGATCCCTATGGCTATCCTCCTAATAGAAAAGATATTCATTTTGATATCGATAAGGTAAAAGAAATTGTTAATGATGCTTTGGTTGGTAAAAAGAAAGATTTGCAGGAAAACAAAGATAGGATTGATATATCATTTGATTTTTTGAGAGAAGGCGGATCTATTGAAAGCATAAGTTATTCTTTTAATGGGAATACTTTAATAAACTTAAAGGACATTGCAAAAATAGATAGAGAGCTTAAGAAAAACATTAAAGCTACCTTTACGGGCAATGAGTATAAAAACTTCTTTCTAATATCTTATAGCGAGGTTAGTATTGTTTATTAGTAATTAATGGATTTTGCTGACAAAAATTTAATCTTTATATTCTTTACATTTACTTTATACTCAATTATAGAGTTAACTAAGCAACCGCAATTAAGAGTTTATTAGTGTTGATAAAGTTTTTAGTTTGTTTAAAAAAGGAACACCTTACTGCCCAAGTAATTAATATGAAAATTATCATTTCGTTTCTGCTACTATTTTTTGTGATGATGTCTAAATTATATAGTCAAAATAAATCCTATAACCGGATTACGCCTATGCATCTGGATTTACAAAAATATGCAGATACAACATTTATTTTACGCATATCCTCCATTGGAACTCCAGCTGGCTCTAACTTTTATATCCTGAGTAAAAGCGGTTTACTTACCAATCTTTATTATTATGGAAATCTAACCAAGGGAATTACAATGCCCAAGGAAATAAAAGGTAGATTACAGTACTTATCAATACTAAAAGACACAGCTAAGACTGCTATAAATGCTTATTTTATGCCACTATATATAAATAGTAAAGATGGTGCTTTATTTTGGAGCGAAATAGTTAAGATAAAGCCATGGCAGATTGATGATGTTGATGGCGGAAAATGTGAGAAGATGAACAAGATTTATGATGGAGTGGCAGTAACGTTTTTTACGATAACTAAAAATGAGATCAAGTCAATATTGTTTTTTAACCCAAAGAGCTTAGAAGAAAGTTGTAAGGGAAATAAAAATAGAATGGATATACTGGCAATAGAGACGTTATTTAAGAATTATTTTCATTTTCCATAGTTTTAATTTGCTCTACCAAAAAATCTTATTTAATAAGGATCATAAAGAAGGTAAAATAAATAGCTAATTAAAAATTAATTCCTTAAAAAAAGAGGGCTTAAAGCCCTCTTCCTATTTTCACAAACGAATATTTTACTGTAGTAATTTGATTTCTCCAATATCTGTAGTTGCACTATCTGTAACTGCCACATTTTCTACTGAAGCATCTTTATAAGGTGCATTTGCTTTAATCCAAATGGTATAAGTTCCTTTTTTAACATTGCTAAATACAAAAGCACCATTGCTAATTTGGCTTCTTAAAGTATCGGTTCCAGCAACTGCAACCACTTCTTTGGCACCTTCTGCAGGGGTTACTTTACCTTGTATACCACCTTCTTTGATAGCGCCGAATGCAAGTAATCCTATTGATAAACCTGCAACAGCTAATAAATTTAAACTCGCTCTTTTCATGATATTAAGATTTTAATTTAACTTCTATTTTATGGAGCGCTAGAATTAATCTCTTATTAAATGTGTAATCCTTTAATTATCAACAGTTGAGACATCTATTTGTTTTAAAAATCCTATTCGAACCAACCTGTAGTAAAATCGATACAATTATTTAGAAAAATTAAAACATTTAAGGCACTTATTTGTTAAGTAGTTGGTTTTAAAAGTAAAATTACATGATTATAGAAGCGAAGTCATGTTAAAGTCATTAAGTATTACAAAAATTAGTATTGGCAATAAAGTTGTACTAAATATAAATGAATACCGTTTAGAAGGTATGCTTAATGATTGAAGACGATTAGTCGCTGAGATCTAAAGCTTCCTCAACATTTATGTTTGAGGATATTCTTCATAAATAGTTTGTTTGGTTTATTATCCGGTAGGGGTTGTTCCCTATCGGATTTTTTGATTCAATATACTTCCATTTCCTCTTTTCAATAACTCGCATCTATTTTATACATTTGAACATGCTATTATTGGAGAACACCTTACAATTTGATTTTTTTGACAGCATAATCTATTTTTTTAAAAGCACAGGATTGTTAGAGTGGTGCGGCGTATTTACAGGAATTCTCTGCGTTTGGCTTGCTGCTAAAAACAACATTTGGAACTGGCCAATTGCATGCATTAGTGTTATCATCTATGTTTTTATTTTTTTTGAGGGAAAATTATATGCAGATGCTGGCTTACAGCTTTATTTCTTAGCAACCAATATTTATGGCTGGTACTATTGGAACCAACAAAGGAATAATCCTACTCAAGAGAGACCCGTTACAAACATTAGTGGCAAAGAAGTTATACTTTCAATAATTGGCATAGTGGCTTTTACAGCAATATTAGGGTTCACATTATTCCATAAAACTGATGCCTCATTTCCCTTTATTGATAGTTTTTGTACCGCTTGTAGTATAATTGCTCAAATATTCTTAGCAAGAAAAGTAATTCAAAACTGGTTAATCTGGATTTTTGTTGATGTGATTTACGTAGGGGTTTATTTCTCAAAAGACTTGGCAGCAACAGGCATGATGTATATGTTGTATATTGGCATTGCTACAATGGGTTATATAGATTGGAGGAGAATTTATCGTGAACAAAAGAATTAAAAAAATAGCTATCGTTGGACCTGAAAGCACAGGAAAATCGACCATCTCAATCGCGTTAGCGAAATATTACAATGTACCTTGGGTACCAGAATATGCGCGTTATTATTGCCAAGCATTAACTGATGATTGTACTTTACAGGATGAGATTAATATGTTTCATGGCCAAGTTGCATTAGAGGAATCGATCCTCGCAACTGCTGAAACAGATTTTATAATTTGTGATACAACTTTTGCCACAGTTAAAATTTGGAGTGATGAATTTTTTGGCGAAACTCCTCAAATTGTTTTAGATGGGCTGAAAAATAGACCTTATGATTTCTACATCTTATTAGATATAGATTTGCCATGGCAGGATGATCCCCTTCGTGATTTCCCCCACATGCGTGAACATTTCATGGAAGTTTGGCATAACGAACTGATAGCTTTAAATGCCACTTACGTTGTGATAAGCGGAATAGAAGATCGTTTGCAAAATGCGATTAATGCTGTTGATGGCTTTCTTAAACCTTGTAACAGTATTAATCCTTTTTGAAAATTTGCTAGCGTTAACGATAGAAGCGGCATCCGCCGATTTTTCATCGGGGATATAGCGGACAGCGTGTAAAAACGCCCAAAAAAATCATCTTATCTCACTAATTTTCAAATCAATTTCTTAATCTCAATCATTTTGCATTACATTTGCACCATCAATAAGGGGTGCCTTGTTTTGTAAAAAACACAAATAAAGGCTGAGAACATACCCATTTTAAGGTAAAAGGGAAAAGCAAAAAGCAGAAAGCGTTGGTAAACCAAGCTTTTGTCTTTGAGCTTTCTGCTCTTAGCTTTAAATGCACCTGATCCAGGTAATGCTGGCGTAGGGATGGTTTATGGAGTTTAACTAAAGTCGGGAGTACCCCTACTGTCGGCAGGTTTAACTAAAATTAAAAAACAAATTGAAAAAATTAAGACTATGGGCATTACTTGCCTTACTGTTGCCTTGTGCGGCAATGGCACAAATTACCGTAAGCGGAAAAGTAACCACCAACAATCAAAACTCACTTCCTGGTGCTACAATTAAACTAAAAAACAGGTCAACAACTATTATTACCGATGATAACGGTAATTACTCGCTAAACCTAGTTCCTGGAAAGTATGTTTTTAGTGTAAGTTATCTAGGCTACAAAACTGAAGAAAAAAGTGTAGATCTTAACGTGAATACAGTTTTAAACTTCAATCTTTCCGCACAAAGTTTTATTGGAGATGAAGTTGTAGTTAGTGCAACTAGAGCCTCTAAAAATATGGCCACAACTTTTAAAAATTTAGATAAAGCGGCATTAGAGAGAAATAATCTGGGTCAGGATTTACCTTACCTGCTCAACCAAACACCATCTGTGGTGGTAAGTTCTGATGCAGGTACAGGTATTGGTTATACTGGGATCCGCATTCGCGGTAGTGATGCAACAAGAATAAATGTGACCGTTAACGGAATCCCGCTAAATGATGCAGAAAGCCAAGGAAGTTATTTCATTAACCTTCCCGATCTCGCCTCTTCAGTAGATAACATTCAAATTCAGCGTGGGGTAGGAACCTCTACCAATGGTGCTGGTGCTTTTGGCGCAAGTTTAAACATACAAACTACCACCAGAAGAGATTCTGCCTATGCCGAACTAAATAACACATTTGGTTCTTACAATACATGGAAAAACACGGTAAACCTAGGAACAGGGTTAATTAATAGTAAATTTAGTTTTGACGGTCGTTTATCTCGTATCAAATCTGATGGTTATGTAGATCGTGCTTTCTCAAATCTCAAATCTTTTTTTGTTTCGGGTGCATACTATGGCAAAAAAGATATACTTCGTGCAAATGTATTTAGCGGTGCAGAAAAAACCTACCAAGCCTGGAATGGGGTTTCTGAAGAAAAGTTAAAAATTGATAGAAGGCATAATGATTTTACTTACGACAACCAAACGGATAACTACCAACAAGATCATTATCAACTATTTTACACCCGTACTTTAGGCAGTCAATTTACAGCAAATGCCGCACTCCATTATACTTATGGAAGAGGTTTTTATGAAGAATACGTGGCAGGTGAAACGCTATCAGACTACAACATCAAACCTATCGTAGTTGGTAATACCACTATAACAAAATCTGACTTGGTAAGAAGATTATGGCTTGATAACGATTTTTATGGCGTAACCTATTCATTAAACTATAGCCCTAAAAATAATTTAAACTTTATTCTGGGTGGAGCTTATAATGAGTATGACGGTAAACATTTTGATGAAGTAATTTGGGCAAAGTATGCTAATTATGATGCAAGCGGATCATTGAGACATAGATATAATGATAATGATGCTTTTAAAACAGACTTTAACACGTTTGCTAGGGTAAATTATCAAATAAAAAAATTCAGCATTTTTGCAGATTTACAATATCGTAATGTTTATTACTCCTATTTTGGCAAAGATTTAGCAGGTAATCCTGCACAACAAAATGCTAAGCTAAATTTCTTTAATCCTAAGGCAGGTTTAACCTATAGCTTAAACGAGAAAAGTAATGTTTATGCTTCTGTTGCTATTGGGAATAAGGAACCAAACAGAAGAGATTTTACAGATTCAAATATCAATAGTAGACCAAAACCAGAGAATTTAACAGATATAGAGGCTGGTTACAGAACGCAATTAAGTAACATTTCATTGGGTATTAATGGTTATGCTATGTTATATAAAGATCAGCTGATTAATACGGGCGAACTAAATGAAGTGGGTGGAAAAACTAGGCAAAATGTACCGGATAGTTATAGAGCAGGTATAGAAGTTGATGGACGTTGGCAAATTAGCAACAATTTTTATTGGGCTGCAACAGCAACCTTAAGTCGCAATAAAATAAAAGAATTTACTGAGTATATATACGATAAAGCTGACATTACGAATAATACAGTTTTAATCAATACCTATAAAAACACTAACATCTCTTTGTCTCCATCTATAATTGCATCTAGCGAGATTGGTTACGGAATTATTAAAAATGGAGAAGTTGCTTTTATTAGCAAATATGTGGGTAAACAAAATTTAGATAATACAGGAGCAGCTAGCCGTACTTTGTCTAGCTTTTTTTTAAATGACATTCGCTTAAGTTACCATACTGCATTTATTGGCGTTAAAAATATAGGAATCAGTTTATTGGCAAACAATATATTTAGCACACTTTACGAAAACAATGGCGGATCTTATAGTTATCTTTACGAGGGAGCCCTAGATCGTGGAAATTACTATTATCCACAAGCAACACGTAACTTTTTATTAAGTTTAAACGTTAAGTTTTAAAAAGAGAAGACTAACGCAGAAATACTAAAGAATTTAAATTCGTCATATCGAACGAAGCGCAGCGAGGAGATATCTCTTACTGATTAGCACTGCCAGAACAAAGGAAGATGTTATCATGTTGGGGATTTCTCGTCGCTTTGCTCACTCGAAATGACGTTAACTTTTCACAATGAAAAAATATATAGAAAAGCTACACTTTATTACACATAATATTCCACAAAGCTCGCATATTGAGCAGGCTCAAGTAGCTTGTGAAGCTGGAGCAAAATGGATTCAATATCGTTGTTTAAGCAAAGCTGATGATGAACTTTTAGCTGATATCAATGTAATTGCAGAAATCTGTGACGATTGGGGTGCAACTTTAATTGTTACCAATCATATTCATTTAAAAGGCAAAGCCGATATCCAGGGTTTTCATGTGGAAGATATGGATGCAGATTTTGTAGCCCTGCGGAACCAAATTGGAGAAGAATTTACGCTGGGCGGCTCTGCAAATACCATCGAAAATTTAATAAGATTGGCAAATGAGGGCGCAGATTATGCTGGCTTCGGGCCATTTAAAATAACAACTACAAAACCTAACAATTCTCCATTATTGGGCATAAATGGTTATACTAATGCAATGGAAAAATTAAAATCCGAAAATGTAGATTTGCCAATTTTGGCTGTTGGCGGTGTTACTTTGTTAGATATTCCTGAACTTTTAGCTACAGGAATTTATGGTATTGCTGCTTCATCAGCAATTAACCAAGCAGAAAATATGTATGAAGCTTATGTAGATTTTTACAAGGCTATTGTTTAGCAAGCATGTTCACCCTGAATTTATTTTACTCCGTTGCTTTCCGCTTCGCTACAGGTCAGGGCCTGTACTGCATAACAGATGCTGAAATAAATTCAGCATGACGGTCTTTTAGCCTTCGAGGTTTATTTCATAGCTTTACGCTATGGTTTACTTCATCAGTGGTTTAGGTGCCGACGAAAGGGTTTTTCAATTTATCGATTTAACTAAAATTGAGCACTATTTCATTAAATGGAATGAACCTAAAAAAGATGAAAGTCTATCTGAATATTGCTTAAAGCTTACCGAACAAATTGACAAAACAAATGGAATCATTTTAATTGGGGTTTCGTTTGGAGGTATCATCGCTCAAGAAATTCTAAAATCATTCCTTGTAAAAAGATAATTATTATATCAAGTGCAAAATCCAAATATGAATTTAGTTGGCAACTTAAGCTAGCGAGCAAACTACAGATTCATAAAATAGTACCAATCTGGTTTCTAAGATTTAGCAACAAACTAACAGCAGATTATTATTTCGGAACCGAAAGCAAAGCTGAATCTAAATTACTTCATCAAATTATAAAGGATACAGATCCTAAATTTTTGGTTTGGGCTATTAACCAGATTATAAATTGGAAGAACCAAGATTATCCAGAAAATCTAATACATATCCATGGAACTTCTGATAAAATATTTCCAATTAAATACATCAAAGAAGCAATTTTATTACCAAGATCAGGTCATTTTATGATTGTAAATAGATTTATGGAAATTGAACAACTTATATTTGAAAACATTTAGTGATTTATGAGCAACCTAAATTCTGATATTATCAACATCGATGATGTGAAACTATTAGTCGATGACTTTTATGGTAAGGTTAGAAATAATAAATTGTTATCTCCAATCTTTAATGATGTAATTAAAGATAATTGGCAAACTCATTTAGAAAAAATGTATGGCTTTTGGCAAACGATATTGTTAGATGTTCAAGCCTATAGCGGAAGTCCGTTTTTAAAGCATGCCAAACTTCCAATCGAAAAGGAACATTTCGATGCATGGATTGCGCTCTTTAACGAAACTGTTGATGAACATTTTACAGGCGAAAAAGCTACTGAAGCCAAATGGCGAGCTGCCAGAATGAGCGAGATGTTTCAGTATAAATTAGATTACTACAAAAACAATCCGGCCCAACCTTTAATATGATAAGTTACTTTCTTGTAATTTTTTTAAGGTTCAGCTATCTCCTTGTCAATTGGCATTGCAGATTTAAAATTCCAAACCTTAATTTAGCAGAAATTAATTTCCATTGGAAGAACAAACTGTTTTAACCGAAAAAAAAGATCCATTTGCTTCCCTCAGATATAGAGAATTCCGCTCATACATTGGGATGCGATTTTTCTTCACATTTGCCTACCAAATGCAAGCAGTTGTAATTGGATTTCACATTTTTAAACTTACAAAAGACCCTTTAGCCTTAGCATTTATTGGTTTATGCGAAGCAATTCCAGCTATTGGTATTGCACTCTATGGCGGTTATGTGGCAGATAAATCTGAAAAGAAAGGTCTACTGTTAAAAATATTTTCTGGTGTACTTTTAGCCTCTGTAATTATGCTCATTTTCACCAGCGAGCAAATGCACCAATACATGCCAAAATCCTATATTCTAGGTATCATGTATGCAATGATTTTCGGCATAGGCTTAGCTAGAGGCTTTTTTGGCCCAGCTACATTCTCTTTAATGGGACAAATTTTGCCAAAAAAACTTTACCCAAATGGTGCAACCTGGAGCAGCTCGAGTTGGCAAATGGCCTCAATATTAGGACCAATGGCTGGAGGTTTAATTTATGGTTTCTTTGGCATTACGCCAGTTTATATCATTATTTTTTCATTCATCGTATTCGCCTTAGTTTGTATTTTCTTTTTAGATAAACATTACCCAACCTTCATACCTAAAGAAAGCATTAAAGAAAGTTTAAAAGAAGGAATACAGTTTGTTTTTAAAAGTAAAATGATGTTAGGCGCAATGAGCTTAGACCTGTTCTCAGTATTTTTTGGTGGCGCTGTAGCTTTACTTCCTGTTTTCGCAGAAGAAATTTTAAAAGTTGGCTCCGAAGGCTTAGGTTTTATGCGTGCTGCTGCATCTTCTGGTTCAGTTTTAACCATGCTTTTAATGACACGATTTTCGCCGATGAACAAACCTTGGAGAAATCTATTAATTGCGGTTACCGGCTTTGCAATTAGCATTATCTGTTACGGTTTATCTACAAGCTTCTACTTAACCCTGTTCTTCCTTTTTTGCGAAGGTGCTTTCGATAGCGTGAGTGTAATCATCCGCTCAACCATTATGCAATTGCTCACACCAGATCAAATGCGTGGTCGTGTTTCGGCAGTAAATAGCATGTTTATTGGCTCATCGAACGAGATCGGCGCTTTCGAATCTGGCTTAACAGCAAAACTGATGCGAACTGTTCCAGCAGTAGTTTTTGGAGGCAGTATGACTTTAGGAATTGCATTTATTACCTATCTAAAAACCAAAAACCTACTTCCACTTACTTTAAACGATATTAAACCAGCAGATAAAATAGAAGACCAGATTTAAACTGTAGGGAAATGGGTAGACTTTTTTGGTTTGATATAATCTTTTCTGATTACTACATAGATAATGCTTCCAATAAATGGAGCAAATAAAACTAGTGCTAAAAATACCAATTTCATTATTGCAGTTTTGAATTCAGAACGTAAAATATCTACAATACAGTAAACGATTAATAGAAATGGGATTGCAACAATTGCTAAAATTATCCCGATTTCTGCACCACCTAAATTTAAAAATTCTAAAAGCATAGTTAATAAATAAAATTAGTACATAAATAGTTTTATTTATTTGAAAAGCAATGCTAATGCTTTAATCATTGTTAGTCTGGCTTTACATTATATCTACTCGCTTCCTTCGACTACGCTCAGGATGACAGCTGATAGGATACCAATTCAATCCGGTTTATAAAAACCTGCCTTTGCTAAATGAGGGGTTGCCATTTGCCAAGAACCACCCACTTTGTTATTTAAACCCGACATTAGCGAAAATCTTTTTGTCATGCTGAGCGTAGTCGAAGCACAAAAAAGATTGAAGCGTTGGCGGGGCTATAAAGCCGATAAAATGCTGCCATTGTTTTTCAGATCATTAAATCAATCAAAAAATCTTTTAATTATACCACATAAAAAACCTCGTAGGTTTTAAAAACCTACGAGGTTTGAATTATAATTCCAAGGAACGAAGAAATCTGATTGGCAGATTCTTCACTACGTTCAGAATGACAAATTTAATTATCCAAACGCTCCCCTACTTGTTGTCTCCACATGGCGTAATACAAACCTTTTTCTTCTAATAAGTCGGCATGTTTTCCTTGCTCAATAATGTTCCCTTTTTCGAGTACAATTATTCTATCCGCATGGCGAATGGTCGACAAACGGTGTGCAATTAAAATCGTAATATGCGTTGTTAAAACCGAGACATCTCTAATGGTTTTGGTAATTTCTTCTTCAGTTATCGAATCTAAAGATGAAGTTGCCTCATCAAAAACCAAAATATCAGGATTACGTAAAAGTGCCCTAGCAATTGATAAACGTTGTTTTTCGCCACCAGAAACTTTTACACCACCTTCGCCAATAACGGTATCTAAACCTTTATCGGCCCTAGCCAATAAATTATGGCATGCTGCCTGATGCAAAACCCTCATGATATCTTCGTCGCTTGCATTTGGTTTTACAAATTGTAAATTCTCGCGAATTGTTCCAGAAAAGAGTTGTGTGTCTTGAGTTACAAAACCAATTTTTTCGCGAAGTTGATCTAAATCTATCTCCTTGCCAGAAATTTTATTGTAAAAAACTTCACCTTCTACTGGTTGGTACAAGCCAACCAACAATTTTACTAAGGTAGTTTTTCCAGAACCAGAAGGACCAACAAACGCAATGGTTTCGCCATTATTAACTCCAAAATTTACATGGTTTAGCGCATTGTGTTTACCCGATAAATGCTTAAAACTAACATTGCTAAATGCCAAAGTTTCTACCTTTTCTATCTTAGCAGGATTTGCTGGTTTAACATCAATCGGTGTATTTAAAATATTTTTAAAATTACCAAGAGAAACCTCAGCCTCACGCCAAGCTAAAATTACATTCCCTAATTCTTGTAGCGGTCCGAAAAGGAAAAAAGAATAAAATAAAAAAGAAAAGTATTGTCCTGGTGTAATGGCTTTATCAAAAATTAACATCAATAAAACGACAACCATCGTACTACGAACCAAGTTTACCGTTGTGCCCTGTACAAAACTCATGCTTCGCACATATTTAACTTTACGCAATTCTAAACCTAAAATTTTGTAGGTGGTTTTATTTAGTCTATCAATTTCTTGATTAGCCAAACCTAAACTTTTTACCAACTCTATATTGCGCAATGATTCTGTAGTAGAACCAGCTAAAGCCGTAGTTTCTGCTATAATAGAACGTTGTATCGTTTTAATTTTACGGCTCAAAAACCAACTTAAAAAACTAATAATCGGAATAGATGCTGCATAGATTAATGATACTTTGTAACTCACGCTTAGTGAATAGACAATCACGAAAATTAAGCCGATTAAACTTACAAATAGAATGCTGATAAATGAGGTAATAAATTTCTCGCTATCTGTTCTAACCTTTTGTAAAATGCCTAATGTTTCTCCACTACGTTGGTCTTCAAATACCTGATATGGTAATTCTAAAGAGTGCTTTAAACCATCAGCATACATTTTTGCACCAACTTTTTGTACAATGATATTGGTGAAATAATCCTGAAAGTTTTTAGCAATTCGAGATACCATGGCAGCACCAACGGCTAAACCAACCAAACCTAAAACACCCCAAGTATATTCACTTCTACTTAATTCGTTATGTCTGTTTATAAATTGATCTAATATTTGACCTGTAAAATAGGGATCCATTAGCGAGAAGCCAATGTTGAAGGCTGCAAGAACAAGTGCAAGCACTACAATCCATTTATAGTCTTTTAAGTAATTGAGCAGTAATTTCATTTTTTATTTTGTTTGGGGTGCAAAAATAAACAAAGGGAATGAAGCTATGCTACATTCCCTTTTATATTACATTTAGACTATATTGAAGTTAGATCGTCATGATGTCTTTTTCTTTCACTTCGGCGTGTTTATCTACCTTAACGATATATGCGTCGGTTATTTTTTGCACTTCGCCTTCGCCTGTTTTAATTTCATCGTCAGAAACACCTTCTCCTTTTAAACGTTGTATTTTACCGTTAGCATCTTTACGGATATTACGAACAGTAATACGTCCTCTTTCTGCTTCCTCTTTAACTTTTTTAACTAAATCCTTACGGCGTTCTTCAGTTAGTGGAGGTACCACCAAACGAATTATTACACCATCATTTTGAGGGTTGATACCAATATTAGCTTCCATAATTGCTCTTTCGATGGGAACCAACAATGATTTTTCCCAAGGCTGAATAATTAAAGTACGAGCATCTGGAGTAGTGATTCCACCAACTTGAGCCAATGGTGTTGGTGTACCATAATAGTCTACCATAATACCATCTAACATTCCTGCTGATGCTTTACCAGCTCTTATTTTGGTTAACTCAGCTTCACAATGTGCAATTGCTTTATCCATTGTAGCCTGTGCGTCAACTAATTGTTTCTTTATGAGGTCATTCATGTTTTGTAGTGTTTGTACAAAAATATAAAAAATGCTTAAAATTACCCTCTTACCAAAGTACCTATTTCTTCGCCATTGGCAATTTTCATAAAGTTGCCATTTTTATTCATATCAAAAACGATAATGGGAACTTTATTTTCTTCACACAAAGTGAAGGCAGTCATGTCCATAACGTTTAAACCTTTGGCATAAACTTCTTTAAAAGTAATTTCTGAATATTTAGTGGCATTTGGATCTTTTTCTGGATCTGCAGTGTAAATTCCATCAACACGCGTTCCTTTTAAAACCGCATCTGCATTAATTTCTATTGCTCTTAAAGCTGCAGCAGAATCGGTGGTGAAATAAGGATTACCTGTACCAGCACCAAAAATTACTACTCTACCTTTTTCTAAATGTCGAACAGCTCTTCTGCGTACAAACGGCTCACAGATTTGTTCCATTTTAATGGCGGATAACAAACGTGTTTTTAAACCAACTTTCTCTAAAGCATCTTGCAAAGCCATACTATTGATTACAGTAGCCAACATGCCCATATAATCTGCTTGTGCCCTATCCATACCGGATTTTTCTGCACTTAAACCTCTAAAAATATTACCACCACCAATAACAATTGCTATTTCCAAGCCTTTATCATGAACAGCTTTAATATCCTCAGCGTACTGCTTAACACGCTCATTGTCAATACCGTATTGCTTTTCGCCCATTAGCGATTCGCCGCTTAATTTTAGTAAAATCCGTTTGTACTTCATGACCTCAAAAATAGGTAAATGTTTTAATGTTGGAAAGTATTAATGTTGAAACGTTAAATTAACTTTCTCTCCCTGAAAGAAAATTTCTTTAACATTAAGTAACTCATTTAAAATTATCAGGTTAGCTGTGTACCCAACTTCAATTTTACTGATATTGTTTTGTAGCCCCATAACTTTTGCTGGATATAAGCTAGCCATCCTCAAAGCTTCATGCAATTGAATATCGCAATGGTTTACACAATTCTGCACTGCTTGCGCCATATTAATATTTGAGCCCGACAAGGTGCCATCTGGCGTGATGAATTTATCTCCTTGTAATTGGTGTTGATATGGACCGATATTACAAGCTGTAACGGCATCAGTAATTAAAAACAATCGATCTTGCATTATTTTATGGCTCATTTTTATAATTTCAAAATCTACATGGCTGCCATCAGCGATGATACTTGCCATAGCGGTTGGATGATTGAATAAAGCAGTGGGTAAATTTGGCGCTCTGTGATGTATGGATGGCATAGCATTAAACAAATGCGTAGTTGTAGCAATTCCTTTACTGTAAGCTTCAGTTGTTTGCTCAAAAGTTGCATCACTATGGCCTATGGAAAGCACCACATTATTATCCAGCAAAAGCTGAATAACTTCATCATCTTGCAACTCTGGAGCAATAGTCATCATTTTAATTACTCCATCTGCATGTTCAAGCAATGTTTTTACTTCATTGAGTGTTGCTTTTTTAATAAATTCAGCAAGATGCGCACCTCTACGCTTTGCATTTAAATAAGGTCCTTCTAAATGTAAACCCATAAAACCCTTTGACTTTGAGCGATAGGCTTTGGCTGCTTCAATAGCTTGATAAACTATTTCTGAAGAATTGGTTGCTACACAAGCTAAAAAGTTAGTGGTTCCTTTACTGATCAAATCAGTATCCATTTGAGCTAATGTTTCTGCTGTAGGATAAGCAGAAAATAGATTGCCACCACTCCCGTAGATTTGTAATTCTATAAATCCAGGAACTAAATAGTCTTGCTCGGCATCGATAACCTCATACCCATTTGGAATTGTACCGTCTGTAAAAGCTACTATTTTACATTCATTAATTAAAATAGTTTGGTTAGCGATTAATTCGCTATTTCTAAAAAAACGGCTATTGGTTATGGCGATCATAGGTTGAAGTTATGTTGCAAATATAGGTTTGTTATATTAGAAAAATAAGCCACAGATGCGCAGATTTTTATGACAGTTTGTTACCGATGGCAGAATGTCATTAAGTTATGCGTTGGCGAGGACGCCAACATAAGAAACAATCCTTAAATTTATAATTGACCGAAGGCAGGTAAAAAATAGCGCCCGTAAGTAGTTTTTGAAACTATGCAACCGCCAATAGCTTTACAAAATTAATTTTTCTAAACCCGATTGCAGCGTAAATACTTTTGGTGTCATCATGAGCGCTTGCCTGCCGTGGCTGGTGTCGAAGGAAACACAAAAGATTGCAGCAAAAAGCGGGACGAACGATAATATGGAAAAGGAATTTGCTTTACTCATCAAAATCATAACAAATAACTAAGCAAGTAAGATTGTTTTCCCGAAAAGTCGGGGACAAGCTGTCGTTACCCTCCTCACAATAACGAAATCCATTAAAACAAAAAAAGCCCCGATAAATCGGGACTTTTTAAATATTTGAAAAGCTTAAATTAAGCTCCTAATTGTACTCTTTTGAAAGCTGTAACTGTTAATCCTTTAACAGTATTATCTAAAAATTTACGAACATCCATAGAACCATCTTTTACAAACTCTTGGTTTAATAATGTACTGTCTTTGTAGAATTTGTTCAATTTACCAGCAGCGATTTTTTCAACCATTTCTTCTGGTTTACCCTCTTGACGGATAACATCTTTTGCAATTTCGATTTCACGCTCGATAGTAGCAGGATCAACACCGTCTTTATCAACAGCAACTGGGCTCATTGCAGCAATTTGCATTGCAACATCTTTACCAGCCTCAGTAATATCTGCGCCATTAGCGCCTTCAAATACTACTAAAACACCCATTTTACCATTAGAGTGGATATAAGATACAATCTTTTCGCCAGATACATTTGCGTACTCTTGAATAACGATTTTCTCTCCGATTTTACCAGTCAATTCAGTGATAGTTTCGGCAACTGTACGTCCATCTTCTAATGTAATTGCTGCTAATTCTTCTGCAGTAGCAGGATTGTTAGCCACTGCTGCAGCTAAAACAGCTTGAGCAAGGTTACGGAAATCTTCAACTTTAGAAACTGGTTCAGTTTCGCAAGCTAAAGCAACTAATTTACCATTTGTACCGTCTGCTGAAACAGCGATTGATACTAGACCTTCAGAAGTAGCATTACCAGAACGAGCGGCAGATACTTTTTGACCTTTTTTACGCAATAAATCAACCGCAGCTTCGAAATCGCCATTAGCTTCTACTAAAGCTTTTTTGCAATCCATCATACCAGCGCCAGTTTGTTGGCGTAGTTTATTTACATCTGCGGCAGTAATTTGTACTGTTGACATTTTGTATGTTTTTTTAATTTTTTATAAAATATTATGGGTTGAAGATTACAAGGCTATGGGTAAACCCGCAACTCGTAACTCTCAACCCACAACTTAAATTATGCTTCTGTAGAATCTTCTGTTGATGCCTGTGCGTCAGCAGTTTCTTTTTTAGTTGGTCTTTTCTCACCAGCAGCTCTTGGCTCTTTAGATTCTGGAGCGTCAGCAGCAGTTTTAACAGCTACAGCTTCTTTTTCAGCCTCATCATCTTTTTCGCGTTTGCGCTCGTCTAAGCCTTCTTCAATAGCTTTGATAATAACATCAGTAATCAATAAAATTGATTTAGTTGCATCATCATTCGCTGGAATAGGGAAATCGATGTTAGATGGATCAGAGTTAGTATCAACCATTGCAAAAGTAGGGATGTTTAATTTCATCGCTTCTGCTACAGCAATATGCTCTTTTTTAACGTCGATTAAGAAAATTGCAGCCGGTAAACGGTTTAAGTCTGCAATACCACCTAATAAACTTTCTAATTTGATACGTTCACGTTGAATCATCAAACGTTCTTTTTTAGAAAGGATAGAATAAGTACCGTCTTTAGTCATTTTATCGATGGTAACCATCTTTTTAATTGACTTGCGAACAGTTGCAAAGTTGGTTAACATACCACCTAACCAACGCTCGGTTACGAAAGGCATGTTTACTTTTTTTGCTTGTTCAGCAACGATTTCTTTAGCTTGTTTCTTAGTAGCTACAAATAAGATCTTACGACCTGATTTTACGATTTGTTTAATCGCTGCTGCAGCTTCTTCAGTTTTAGTTAAAGTTTTGTTTAAATCTATAATGTGAATCCCATTGCGTTCCATAAAAATATATGGTGCCATTTTCGGATTCCATTTGCGGGTAAGGTGACCAAAGTGTACACCTGCATCCAATAAGTCTTGATATGTAGTTCTTGCCATTGTGTTTGTCTCCTTTAAGATTAACGTTTACTGAATTGGAATTTCTTACGTGCTTTTTTACGTCCTGGTTTCTTACGTTCAACCATACGCATATCACGGGTCATTAACCCTTTAGCACGTAATGCTGGTTTTTTCTCAGCATCTAATTCAACAATAGCCTTAGCAATTGCTAAGCGAACAGCTCCTGCTTGTCCTGTAACTCCACCACCTTTAACATTTACAGTAACATCATATTTGCCTAGCAATTCAGAAACTTCTAAAGCTTGGTTAACAACGTATTGTAATGGTAATGTTGGGAAATATTCTTTGTGGTCTTTACCGTTAACGGTAATAATGCCGCTGCCATCTTTTAAATAGATACGGGCAACTGCAGTTTTTCTTCTACCTGAAGTATTTGTAACTGACATTTCTTTTCTCTTTTAATTAAAGTTTAATGGTTTTTGGTGCTTGTGCCGAGTGCGGATGAGCATCGCCAGCGTAAACAAAAAGATTGGTATACAATTTTTTGCCCAATTTAGTTTTTGGTAACATACCACGAACAGCCTTCTCAACAACACGAGTTGGGTGTTTTGCCATTAATTCTTTAGGAGAAATAAATTTCTGACCACCTGGATAACCAGTATAAGAAACATATTGTTTATCGCTAAACTTGTTTCCAGTCAATTTTACCTTGTCTGCATTAATAACGATAACGTTATCACCGCAGTCTACGTTTGGGGTAAATTCAGGCTTGTGTTTTCCTCTAATAATCATTGCGATCTTAGAAGACAAGCGCCCCAAAATCTCTCCTTGTGCATCAACTACAACCCACTGTTTATTAACAGTTTTGGCATTGGCAGAGACAGTTTTGTAACTTAACGTATTCACTTGCTTTTATTTAATTTGTTAAAAAATATATTATTCCCAGTTTTTTAGGGACTGCAAAGATAGGGAGAATACTTTAATTGTCAAAGAGTTGGGAGAAAAAAAGTTTAGCGGTTGGCGTTTAAGAGTTTAGAGATTGTACAGTTAGTTAGAAAAAACTAAGAAACAATTAGTTAAATATGATTTGAAAAGCAAGTTCAGTGTCTTTTTTTTAAAGCAGCCTGGCTTTCCGCTAAATCTTTTTCCGCTTCGACTGCGCTCAGCTTGACAAAAAGGATATCGCTGCAATCCAGTTTTAAATGGCAGGGATTGTGTAAAGAATGACAGTTCAAAAGAGCAGAAATCTAAACTATTGTATAAAAGATAACATTTTTGATTATTGCTGTCATAAATCGTGACCTCAAACTTTCCCCATAAAAAAGCCTAAACATGCTTGGTTGGAGCTTCTTGATAAAGCAGAAAAACTTACAAAGTCTTAAACATGTTGCTTGGTCAGACTTCGTAAATTTACAGACACTATCTTTTCTTCAACAAAATAGACATTGTTTTCACTTCTGGCGCTCCTTCCTGAGTATCATACATATCCATTTGCTGGGTTTTTTCATCAATAATCTTTACGGTTTCCCTCATCATGATGTCTTTACCAGTAGTTACATCGGTAGCTTTTCCTTTTAGGTTCATGGTCATGGTTTTATCGTCGAAAGTCCCTTCTAAATACATCAATCCTGTTCCCATATTATCAATCCATGTACTAATATAGATTTTTCTAGAGTTATCGTATGCCAAGGTATTTATTCCTTCAAATGGCATTCCATCTACATTGCCTTCATATTCAGATTTTTGGTACCTACCCCCTAAAATCATTTCGGTTTCGCAAGTTGCCTTGTTTATGCTGGTATCTCCGCCCATGTAAAAAGTAATTTCTGCATCCCATTTTCCATCGGCTTTTGCCAACATTTTATGAACTTCGCCTGGGGTCATATAGGCTGCCCAAGCTTTATTCATAGCGGCAGTATCCACTGGAGTATTTGATGAAGCTACTTCAGGGCTATCGTTTGTAGCATCTTTTTTTTCCGTATTACAAGCCGTGATTAGCAATGCTAAAAAGCTCATAGACAATAATAACTTTTTCATCTTATGTATATTCTAGTTGTCAATCTAAATTAAACAAAAAATTTTGATTATTTGTTCTTGATGGATTTAGCTAAATAACTAACAAACTGAAAGATAACAGCTAAATAAAACACAAAACTTAATCCCAAAAAGGTTCTGGTATCGTTACTCAAATACTCATATTCAATAGCTGTAATGGCTATATTTAAAGCTCCGTAAAGCACAAAACAAGCGTAATACAAACTCCACAATCCGGTTAAATAATGCCAAATTTTCCATTTATAGTTTTCTAATTGGTAACTTCTTATACCAAACCAATTGAAAACAATAATCATTAAAATACCAGTGGTTGAAGTTAATGTGCCGCTTTTTAAAAAAACCAGAAGATAAATAACTGCTAATATTAAATTAAAATAAGATAACCTTCGGAACATATGGAATTATAAATGATTTAAATTCAAATCTAAAGAACAAAAATGCATCAATATTGTTAGCAAATAATAAAATCTACAATTATGACAAAGCAAACAAAAATATTAGCAGGATTATTAGCTGGAGCTGCACTAGGCGCAGTAGTAGCATTGGTTATCGCATCTGATAAAGATGATGAATTAAAAGGGAAAGTTAGCGACTGGTTTTGCGATTTGTTAGATAATTCTAAAGACAAATTGGCGAACATTACGGGTACCGTTAAAGATAAATTAGCTAACGTAAAACTGCCAAGCTAATTTGATTTGGTTAGATGATTTTTTTGGTAGTGAAATTCCTCCTATACTAAGAAATTTGATTCTTGGATTAGGGGCAATTGTAATTGGTCTAATCATTAAATTTTTACTTACAAAAAGTTTTAGGTTTTTTGCCCGTTTTTGGGTAACCTTTCAAATCCAATCGATACTTAAACATTTAAGTACACCGATTGGATTTTTTATTTCACTATTACTATTAAATATTGCTGTAAGTTACATGCAACTTACACCACTTGCAAAAAGCCAAATCGCCAAAATACTCGAGATTTCGTTAACCATCAATTTCTCTGTAATCTTAATTAGTGCGATTAGAGTTTTGCAAGATCTCTTTTACCATAAATACGACATTACTAAAGAAGACAACCTAAAAGAAAGGAAAATTAGGACACAGTTACAATTTGTAAGAAAATTTGTAGTGGTTTTAATTGTACTTGTAACCACAGCTATAGTTTTGCTAAGCTTTGAGAGTATGCGGAAAATCGGCACGGGTTTATTAACTGGAGTAGGTATTGGCGGCATTATCATTGGCTTTGCAGCACAAAAATCTTTAAGCAACCTACTCGCTGGTTTTCAAATTGCATTTACACAACCTATCAGGATTGATGATGTATTAATTGTGGAAGGAGAATGGGGAAGAGTAGAGGAAATTACCTTAACCTATGTTGTAGTAAATATTTGGGATCAGCGGAGATTGATTTTACCCATTACTTATTTCATTGAAAAGCCTTTCCAAAACTGGACTCGTGTTTCTGCAGAATTATTAGGAACTGTATTTTTATATTTCGATTATAATTTACCTATTCCGCCATTGCGGGATGAATTAACTCGCCTGTTAAATAACAATCCTCTTTGGGATAAAAGAGTTAATGTGGTACAAGTTACGGACAACAAGGAATCTAATATTGAAGTCCGTTTTTTAATGAGTGCTAAAAACTCCAGCCAAGCATTTGATTTACGCTGTTACGTACGCGAAAATATGATTGCTTTTATAAGAGAGAATTATCCAGATAGTTTGCCGAAAACTAGGTTAGAGTTTAAACAACCACTACCCGAATTTAAAACAGTTAAATAAACAATTTCTTACCTTTGCCGTATGGATGTTTTCGGTTTAGCATTAACTGATTTTTATAAAAACGGCAAGGTCGATACTTTATGGTTACATAATTCTTATGGCGACCCTGAAGAGATGCCAATTGATATTTTCTTTAGAAATGGAGAGGAAATGCCAGATTTGGAGCATAAAGCATTAAAAGCTTGCTACGGCAAAACTTTAGATGTTGGTGCAGGTGTGGGCAGTCATGCACTATTGTTGCAAAACTATGGAATTGATGTTACTGCAATTGATATTTCCGTCGATGCGGTTAAGATTATGCAGCAACGTGGTGTTAAAAAAGCAATGGTGCAAGATATTTTTTCAGCCACGGAAAAATACGATACACTATTATTTTTAATGAACGGAATTGGTTTAACTGGCACTTTGGCTGGGCTTGTAGATTTTCTCCAAAAAGCAAAAATTTTACTCCATCCAGAGGGTCAGCTGCTTTTTGACACCTCAGACATATCTTACCTATATGATGATTTAGACAAGCCCATAAATACCTATTTTGGACAAGTAAGTTATCAATATGAGTACAAAAACCAAAAAGGAAATTGGTTTAACTGGCTATATTTAGATCAGGGAACTTTAGCACATATTGCACATCAAAATGGCTGGGATCTAGAAGTTCTTTTTGATGACGATGAGGATCAATATTTAGCGAGATTAACATTGATCTGATAAATTTCAAAATTAAGGAATTAAGAAAAATTAAGGTGATGGACTATTATCTATTTCTACTATGAGGATTAATTTATCGACGTTTACGGGAAACTCAAAAATAACCAAATCTGTTAAACTGTAATCTTAATTGCTTTAATCCCTTAATGTTAAAAACTAAGCTTTTTCTTCCCAGATACAGGCAATATTAACGATTGTTTCAACTGCCTTTTCCATATCCTGAACAGAAACCCATTCTTGTTTACCATGAAATGCATGCTCGCCTGCAAAAATGTTAGGGCAAGGCAATCCCATAAACGATAAACGAGAACCATCTGTACCGCCTCTAATACTTCTTTTAATTGGACTTAAACCTGCTCTTTTTATGGCTTCAATTCCATATTCAATAATCTGAGGATGCTGATCCAATATCTTTTTCATATTGCGATACTGCTCGGTTACTTTAAACTCGTAAGTAGAATTTGGATAAGATCTTAACACTTCTTTTACAATATTTTCTAGAAAATCTTCATGAGATCTTAGGAGCTCATCCTCAAAATCTCTGATGATAAAATCAGCATGCGCCTGTTCTGCTTGTCCACCAAAACTAACAGGATGGATAAACCCTTCTTTTCCATTGGTAGCTTCTGGTGTTAATTTATCCTTTGGCAAAGCTGATAAAATATCAGCCAAAGCTTTTATAGCACTTTCCATTTTGCCTTTTGCAAAGCCTGGATGTGCACTTATCCCATTAATAATCAACTTCACACCATCTGCAGAAAAAGTTTCATCCTCAATAGACCCTAAAGTTTCACCATCAACGGTATAAGCAAAATCGGCACCTAGCTTTTTTAAATCTGCTTTATCAACTCCTCTCCCAATTTCTTCATCTGGCGTAAATAATATTTTTATCGTGCCATGTTTAATTTGAGGATTTGTAATTAAAAAAGCTGCTGCTTCCATAATTTCTGCCAACCCAGCTTTATTATCTGCACCTAATAGTGTGGTTCCACTTGCAGTTATAATGTCATTACCCAGTTGAGCTTTTAGATCTTTATGCTCACTTAATTTTAAAATGATACTGTTATCATCTGGTAAAATCAAATCTTCACCTTGATAGTTTTGATGAATAATTGGTTTCACATTTTCGCCACTACAATCTGGGGAAGTATCCATATGCGAACAAAAGCAGATTACAGGAACCTCTTTCTCGGTATTAGATGGAATTGTACCATATACATATCCGTTTTCATCCATGTGTGCATCCTCCACTCCCATCTCCAACAGTTCATCTACCAATACTTTAGCCAAATTCTTCTGCTTAGCCGTAGATGGGCAAGTAGTTGACCCCGAGTCAGATTGGGTATCTATTTTAACATAAGTAAAAAAACGCTCTTGCAACTTTTGAAGGTGGTTGGAATAAGTAATCATGCTACAAAATTAACATATTGATTTTATAAGCACAGCAATAAAATTGCTTGCATGCAAGAAAAGAGAATGTTACAGTTTGCCTCGAATAAAAGCGCTATTTTAGTGCCTTAATTTTATCCTAGTATGAAAAGGTTAGCATTTTTTTTTCTACTTTTTATAAGCCTAAATAGCTTTGCACAACAAACTCCTTTTGAGCGTAGTCTGCAAAAAGAAACCACTACATATAACGAAGCCATTTCTTTTTACGAAGGTTTAGCTAAAACTTATCCGCAACAAGCTAAACTGTTAACTTACGGAAGTACCGATTTTGGCAAACCCTTACATTTATTGGTGCTATCTAAAGGTAAAGTGTTTGATCCAATAGCCTTAAGGAAAAGTGATAAAAGGATATTTCTAATTAATAATGGCATTCATCCTGGAGAGCCAGAAGGGATAGATGCCAGCATGATGCTAGCTAGAGATTTACTGAAAGGCAATAAGCTTCCAGAGAATGTAGTAATCTGTATTATTCCTGTTTACAATATTGATGGCAGCCATAACAGAAGTGGTACCTCTAGAGCTAACCAAAATGGCCCTGTTGCTTACGGTTTTAGAGGAAACAGTAAAAATTACGATCTTAACAGAGACTTTATCAAAACAGATTCGAAAAACTCCCAAGCTTTTCAGCAAATATTTAATACTTGGCAACCAGAAATTTTCGTTGATACCCACACCTCAAATGGTGCAGATTATCAATATACCATGACATTAATCCCAACACAAAAGGATAAATTAAATCCGATTTTATCGAGTTATTTAACCAAAACTATGGTGCCAGATTTGTATAGCCATATGAAAGGTAAAGGTTACGAGCTTATTCCTTATGTAAACTCGATGGCCGAAACGCCAGATGCCGGTATTACTGGTTATATCGAATCACCAAGGTATTCTACAGGTTATGCTGCTTTACACAATTCTATAGGTTTTATGCCGGAGACCCACATGCTTAAAACTTTCGATAAACGAGTTGAATCAACCTATAAGTTATTACAGACTTATATTGATATTATTGTTAGGGATGCAAAAGCCATAGGCGAAAACAAACGCAAAGCGGATGCATATACCGCACAACAAAAAGATTTTCCGCTAGATTGGAAGTTAAACCGATCTGTTTACGATAGCATTGAGTTTAAGGGGTATGTGGGCAAGAAAAAACCTAGTGAAATTAGTGGTACAGACAGATTATATTACGATAGGAGCGAACCATTTACCAAGAAAATTAAGTATTGGGATCAGTTTGAGCCAAGTTTAACCGTAACTAAACCTATAGCATATGTAATACCAAAAGCTTGGGATAAAGTTATTGCACTGCTCAAATTAAATAATGTGAAAATGCAGCAACTAACGGCAGATGCTAAATTGAATTTGGAAATGTACTACATTGGTGATATGAAAACTGGCACACGCCCTTACGAAGGGCATTACCAACATTCTGCTGTCACCTTAAACCCTGTAATGCAAGATGTACAGTTTTATGCTGGAGACTATGTGGTATATGTAAACCAACCAAATAACCGTTATATAGTAGAAACGCTAGAGCCACAGGCAATCGATTCTTTCTTTAATTGGAATTTCTTCGACTCTATATTAGGACAAAAAGAAGGTTACTCTTCTTATGTTTTTGAAGATACTGCTGCAGAATTACTGAAAAAAGATCCTGAGTTGAAGCAAAAACTAGAAACAGAAAAACAGAAAAACCCAGAGTTGGCTAAAAGCGGAAGAGCGCAATTAGATTTCGTTTACAAAAACTCAGATTATTACGAAAAAACCTACAATCGTTATCCAATTGGAAGACTAAAACAAGACCTCAAATTAACATTGAAATAAAATGATGCAATACCTCAACGAAACTCCTGTAGCTTCGATTATATTTATATTTACACTAATTACTAGTATTTACGCATTCAACGATCGTCAGTTGATGGGTAATTTTATGTTCCATCCCTATACGGTTAGTAAAGGGAGCAAGTTGTATACATTGATTACCAGCGGCTTAATTCATGCCGATTGGATGCACTTGTTCTTCAACATGTTTACCTTTTATTTTTTCGCCTTTAGGTTAGAGAAAATGATGGGACATTGGCAATTTGGGTTAATGTATTTTTTAGCTTTGGTTTTAAGTGATATTCCATCGCTAATTAAACATAAAGATCATTTTGGGTATAATTGCTTAGGCGCTTCTGGAGCCATAAGTGCGGTTTTATTCAGTTCTATACTTTTTGATCCTTTAAGTTTAATCGGCGTAATGTTTATACCAATGCCAGCTATTTTATTTGGCGTGTTGTACTTGGTATATTCTTGGTATATGGCTAAAAAAGGTCAAGATAACATTGGCCACGATGCACACTTTTTCGGCGCTTTAACAGGATTAATTTTTACGGTTCTGGTAGTCCCTGGAATTATACCTCACTTTATAGCAAAATTAACTGGTGGCGGGTAAATAAGGCTCATTAAAATAACTCATTGGAGCCGTTGGGTCTTTAATGATCTCGAACAAGGTATGGCCCCAAGGTTTCCAAAAATTTTCGAGTACTTGCCCGTATGTTTTATTTGCCCAAGCATCAAACAATGGTTTATTCATCATCCCTCGCAAAGGCATAGCATCAATATAAATTACCCCATCAACAGGCATAATCGTATATTCTGGTAAACGATTAAATAAATAGGCCGAATAGAAAAAACGGGCGGCTATTTCCTCAAACTGTTGTGCAGAAAGCGGTTGTTCTTTAATAGATTCTAGGAGCTCTTTGTGGTAACTTTTATTCGTGCCGTTATCCTGCAAACAAGCAATAATACCAAAATCTTTAAATTTCAGAGAGAAGGTTAAAGTATTGATTTCATCTCTAAAACTAAATGGGGTTTCGGTATCTGATAATGGAACAACTACAATAGACCAAGGTGTAAAATCTTCCAATACAACCTCTCTATAAATACTTTGTAACATGGTATGTAAGTTGCCAAATTTGTGCATTAAACCTTGCGACATGTTCATGCCATCGCCACTCAATTGCTGCAAACGAATAGCGCCTTGCATTTCGATATATAAAAAGCTATACATCAACTTGCCAATCCAGTTAAAGAGATCAATTTCTGGCAAAGCCGATACACCAACGTAACCTTTTCCAAATGCCAATGCTATCCTATCTTCTAAAGGAGATATAAACTTGTCGTACACATTTACATTACAGGGAACAACTAAGCTTTTATAGGTACGGATAGTTTCGTCTAACAGCTGGATTTGCTCATTGCCTGTTAAACTGGCCATACTTAACAACCAATCTGGTAATACATTAATAGTTGCCAAAGGCGATGATAGACCTTCGCCGCTTAAAAAGCATTGGTTGTTTTTAAAATCGAAGTTTTGGAAAGGATTATAAACAGCAGTATTCATTGCTGCAATATTAGGGAAATAATTGATAGGGTAAATCAAAGGTGCGTAAAAAGACCATTTTGAATCAAAAGTTTTGTCATTCCGAGCTTGTGAGGAATCTCAAAAATTTACTTAAAGAGATTCTTCGCTTCGCTCTGAATGATAAATGGTATCAATACCTATTGTAAAAACTACTTACCTCTTCTACCAATTGGGCATAAATAGGTTTGGTAAACTCTACAAACAATGCTGCTGGTGGTGGAGGTAAAATCTCTTTTCTTTTAGCCATCTTTAATTGTTGACTGCTTAAAGCTCTATCATCTCCTTTGTAAGTTGCCCAGCTGTCTTGCCAAACAAATGTTCCAGGTAATTTTTGTCTCTTTACCAATTTACGAGTTTGCCAATCGGTAATGGTCAAATCTAGCAGTCCAGAAGAAGATACCTTTTTATCAAAAACACTCAGTGTTGCGCTCACAGTACCATAAACTTTACTTCCAGTTCTGCTTTCTCCTATAACCACACTATCCCTTTTTATTTTTTCTACCCTTTCCTTCACATAGGTTTGCCCCACTATAAAATCATCGAAACTTAAACTCAAAACCTGATCTGGAACAATTTTTTGTTTTGTAGCTTGTTGCTCAGAATAAAACAATACAAATTTGTTCTTTTGATAGTTAGCCATAAACTGATCAATCTGATCTTGGAAATATTGGTTACTCAATTTATAATAACTGCTGTTAACCAACACTGGCTGTACTACTACTTTTAAAACTGCTGCCCAATAAGCATCTTCAATTTTCTCTTTTATACCCCTATAGTTTGGATACAGTTGCTGTGCTTTTTCAAAATTATAATAGGCCTTTTTAGCACTCACTCTATTGTTCTCATTTAGTAAGTTTACACCCAAAGTATACCTTACTTCTGCAGCTTTGTATTTGCTATCTTCTACTTCCTTTACAAATTTTTTAGGATTAACGATTACACTTAAAGCCGCTGGAGAACTATTTATCTCATCACTTAATCTATTAATTTGTTGATAAGCATATAATACAGTCTCCCATCTCAAGACATCAGATGAAAGCTTAGCTTCATCAATTTTTCTTAAATGAGCATCTACAGCCAACTGATAAGCCGTAGGCAAAACCTGCAAAGCTTCGGCATTTTTAGGCGAATTTCTTAGGCGATCTACAGCCTTAATTACTGATGCATCGTAATCTCCCTTTTGCAAAGCATTTTTTCCTGTGGTACATCCAACAATTAGTATGGATAAATAAATAAAATACCGTAATCTTGAAACAGTTTTCATAACAATTGAGTTTTGCGTTATCAAATATATGAGAGAATTAATCCCTTTTAATAATAAGACGATATAAAATGAAGATAAGTTGCAAGCAATATGAATTAGAATTAAAGCACCCTTTTTCTATCTCTAAATTTACACGAACAAGCACGCCATTATTACTTTTAAAGATAAATTACGAAGGTTTTAATGGCTATGGTGAGGCAAGTATGGTACCATATATGGGCGAAAATTATACTTCAGCGCATTCATTTTTAGCCAAAGTAGATTGGAGTAGGTTTATTCATCCCTTCGACTTCTCAGAAATCCATCAATATCTGGATAGTCTAGAATCAGGAAATCCTGCAGTTAAGGCGGCAATAGATATTGCCTTAAATGACTTAAATGGAAAAATTTTAAATCAACCTTGTTATCAAATATTTGGGAGCAATCCAGCAAAAATGCCTGTAACCTCTTATACTGTTGGCATAGATACTCCAGAAGTGATTAGAGAAAAGTTAAAAGATGCAGCTGACTTTAAAGTGATTAAAGTTAAATTGGGCAGAGATAACGATAAAGAATTGATCAATACCATTAGAAGCGTAACGAATTTACCCTTATTTGTAGATGCCAACCAAGGATGGACAGATCGCAAACAAGCTATTGAAATGTGTTATTGGCTGCACGACCAAGGCGTTTTATTAATAGAGCAACCTATGGATAAAAATAACCTGGATGGTAACGCCTGGTTAACCGGACGCAGCCCTATCCCAATTATTGCCGATGAAGCGGTACAACGCATTGCTGATTTAGATAACCTGAGAGGTGCTTACCATGGTATCAACATTAAACTAATGAAGAGTGCAGGAATGTACGAAGCGCAGCAAATGATTTTAAAAGCCAGAAGTTTTGGAATGAAAATTTTGATTGGCTGTATGAGCGAAACATCTATTGCTACATTAGCTGGTATAGCATTGGCTCCTCAGTGTGATTGGGCAGATTTAGATGGGCCATCGCTAACTAAAAACAATCCTTTCAATGATCCAGAAATAAAAGAAGGGAAGTACGTTTTAAATGATTTACCAGGTTTGGGATTGATTGGTGGAGATGAGGAGTTGTTTGTAATTTAATAACTACTAAATGCCTTTATATACTTTTAATCTATGGCTGTGAGCATTTGTCCACTAAGGTATCTACTACAATTGAGTCTAGCTAAAAAAGCCTGTGTTAGTATTTGCATTTTTATCTCAGAGTTCTAATACCAATTAGGAACTGTATATACTAATAAATTACAACTAAATAAGATAACCTAAAAACAATTATTGCACTTCACCCTTGCCTTACGTAACCTCCAATAATACGGTTTTAAAAAGCTCGAGTAAAGATTTTAACAAAATTTTAACAGCAGATAAAAGAATCTATAATTGAGAAAGAAAACATTCCAATAACTATGTCAACAAATTTAGGTAGGCTGATTTTAATAAAAAGATTTTTAGCAGAGGGTTTACCAAACAGCTATTAAAGTTCGTCCCGCTTTTTGTAATACGGCCATCCGCATTTGCCCATAACGGTATCTACTCCAATCGGGTCTATTTAACAGAAGACTGTGCTGCTATTGGGTGTTTCCCTCAAAGTTTAAATCTCCAATTAATTCATAGATATTGGTACATTAAAGCTTTACAGGATAAACCTGTACTTACACAAGTCATACTTGATCTGCTTAATCTGCGGGAGATATACCAACACGTACAGATTGAAAGGTTCATAAACTAATTAACAAGCATTCTATTTCCTTATCTGCGCCATCTGCGAGGAATACACTTATCTGCTTCATCTGCGAGAGATATAAGCAACATGCAGAGGCGGAAAGGTTCATAAACTCATTAACAAGCATTCCATTTCCTTATCTTCGGAAAATGCACTTATCTGTGGGAGACGGCCCTTTATCTGGATCAAAAAGGTTCTAAACAACAAAGCCCCACCACTTTCGTGATGGGGCTTCTTTAACTACCTCTGGTAGTTTTAAGATTTGGCACCGACCTACTCTCCCACATGTTACTGCAGTACCATCGGCTCTGGCGGGCTTAACTTCTCTGTTCGGAATGG
>Ga0247814_10000210_pt1 | contig 53439 bp, 64 predicted proteins | sample UWRJL179409R1_FD_179947 | JGI IMG/M metagenome (GOLD analysis project Ga0247814, IMG submission 179947) | Plant litter microbial communities from Arlington Agricultural Research Station in Wisconsin, United States - UWRJ-L179-409R-1 | ecosystem: Environmental > Terrestrial > Plant litter >... | reverse complement strand
GTACTGTCGTAACTGAAGGCTTTGCTGAGCGTTTGAAGCTGCGCGTGCACCTCTAACCCGATGACGATTTCGTACTTATCTTCAAAATTCATTATGGCAAATGTATGGCTTTAGAAATATGCAACACGGTTTTGGCTACAAAATGCTGAAAACGTGTAGTTACCAATAAGATAAAGCACACGTTTTCAGGTTTTAAAAAATAAGGCGCATGCATACCATTTTAGTCAATGCCTATTTTACTCTTTCAAAAATAAATTGTTCTGTGTAGCTGGTACTCTCCAACGAATGCTGTTTCAAAACCCATCCATCGGCTATTAGCTTGTTTATTTGAATATTAATTGTTTTCAAGAATGTGGGGTCATCTGGCAATATGGTCATGTCATGCACAAACCGACCATCTGAAAATATTGGATTTGTACCTACTACATTTTTTAAACCGCCAGGATAAAATTTCATAATGCAATACTCCATCTCCACGGTACCCGAAGACTTCTTATCTTCCGCAAAAGCATAAAAACACAATAAAATAGCCACAACGGCCACCACGTTTGAAAATGTAATCTGTTTCATAAAATTTGGTTTAAGAAAAAAAGATAATCAACTTAAAACTTTAACATAAGTTTGATGTAATTAGTGGTTTAAGCATCATTATGTTTTGAAATCCATTCTGTTAATTTGTAGCAACATCTCACGCATATGGAAAATTTAGTCTTACTCGCCATACCATTCTTCTTTCTCTCTATGGCGATTGAATTTTGGTACGGCAAAAAGAAGGGTCTCCAATGGTATAATTTTGAAGATACCATCACCAACCTGAACCTCGGCATCGGCAGCCAAGCCACGGGCGTACTGACCAAACTGTTGGTATTTGGCACGTATGTGTTTATTTACGAAAACTGGCGTTTTATCACATCGCCCGAAAATGCTTGGTGGATGTTTTTTGTGGCCTATATCGTGTTCGATTATATTTACTATTGGGCACACCGCCTGGGCCACGAATGGAATTATATGTGGGGCGCCCACGTAGTACACCACCAAAGCCGTGAGTTTAACCTTTCCGTAGCGTTACGCCAAAGCTGGACGCAAAATATTTTGTCATTTTTCTTGTTTCTGCCCATGGCATTTTTAGGTTTTAATCCTATCTATATTGTGGCCGCTGCGGGTATCGATACCTTGTTCCAATATTGGATCCATACAAAGGCCATCAACAAAATGCCACGTTGGTTCGAATTTATCTTTAATACACCGTCGCACCATCGGGTACACCATGCCACCAATCCGCAGTATTTGGATAAAAATTACGCCGCCACTTTTGTGATTTGGGATCGTTTACATAAAACATATGCCGACGAAGTAGAGATTCCTATCTACGGAATTACGAAACCTTTTGATTCTCTCAATCCCGTCTGGGCCAACATGCATTACTACCAAGAAATGTGGCAAGGCATGAAACGCGAGAAAGGTGTATTCAACAAATTTGCCATCATTTTCCGCGGGCCCGAATATTTGGGAAAACTGCTCAACGAACCCATCGAAGCGCCAAAGGAAATGAAACCGGCTGCATTATCCATACAGATTTATGTATTTATACAGTTTGTTATATTAAGCGCCGGGTTGATAAAATATCTCATCAATTACGAAGAATTGACCACCTTTTATAAAATAGCCGGTTTTGCACTCATCGTCGGTACAACCCATATCTGCGCAGGATTATTGGAAAATAAAAAAATGGCTATTTACACGGAAGCCATCAGATTGGCGGCCGTACTGGTTATATTAAATTCACTTTATTTTATCAATTACAAGGATTGGTTTGTGATTATGTTGGTGGCTTCCATCAGCATTTCACTCTTATCCGGATTATGGTTATTGCTTAATCCATTCATCAATAAATTATTGGTAAGCGAGAAAGTAGAAGCATAACATCCTATTTTGTGTACATAAAAAAGGGAAGACGACAGTCTTCCCTTTTTTAATTAAAATCGTGCACTTATTAATCTTTGGCTAAAACGCCTTTTCCGAAATAAAGTGATAGGCCCAGGCTTAGAGTAGGATTGGCCGAAAAGCCGGCAGAATGGGATGTCAAACCACTGTTGATATCCCTTTGATAATTATATCCGATGGAACCAAAACCTCCTTCGATGGCTAATTTTTGGGTAATGAAGTATACCAATCGGGGTGTTATATTTATATCCACTCCCATCGTCCTGTCCTTCCCTATATAAACCGGATTATTGGATTGGGTATTAACAAATCCCATTACATATAAGGCCTGAAACTGCCCCAAGAGACCAAATTTAGGCGTAAACATTTTGTAATACCTTAAAAACACACCCGGCATAATACCATGTCTGTAATTTTTCATGTATATGACATTTCCCGCTGGAGTCGTACCCATTTTAGATTTATGATACGCAAATTCATACGACATAGTAATACCCACACTCAGGTTGTCCTTAACGAAATATCCGCTTTGTTCGCCGATGGAAATATTTCCGTTTCCGTAACCGAAGTTTGGTTTTGAATAATTACCGTAAATATTGGCAATCATTAATTTAGTACCTTTTGAAATAACATATTTCTTTTTGGCAGCCGGTACTTCTTGTGCAGATAAGGAAATGGATAGGCCTAATAAGACCATGGCGGTCAGGATTGTTAGTTTTTTCATGTGGATTAAAACGGTTAATTTTAAATTTATTGTCAATGCATTTAAAATTAGCTATGTAATTTTAATGCATTGTACCCATCACATCCTTGAACAAGCCGGTCATTACCTTTTCTGCTTCGTGCGCGGCTTTCACTACATCTTCATGGGAAATCTCCACGATTTTGCCTTCCACGCCCAAATCGGTAATCACACTCATGGCAAAACAACGCATGTTCATGTGGCGCGCCACGATGACTTCGGGAACAGTGCTCATGCCTACGGCATCCCCACCGATGATGCGAAACATTTTATATTCGGCCGGTGTTTCAAATGTTGGTCCTTGTACCCCCACATAAACCCCGGTTTGTAACTTAATTCCTTTTTCTTTTGCAATGCGGATCGCAGCATTGGACAACTCCTCATCGTACGGCTTGCTCATGTCAGGAAAACGTGGCCCTAAACGAGGATCATTTTTCCCCGTCAAAGGATGTACCGGTTGCATGTTGATGTGATCACGGATGAGCATCAAATCCCCCACTTCAAAATCGGGATTCATTCCGCCCGCGGCATTGCTTACCAACAAAGTTTCCACGCCCAAAAACTTCATCACGCGAACCGGAAACGTTACCTTTTCCATCGGATATCCTTCGTAAAAATGGAAACGGCCCTGCATCACCACCACTTCTTTTCCAGCCAAACGACCGAATATCAAATAACCCGAATGGCCTTCTACCGTAGATACGGGAAAGCCTGGGATGTCCGCATAAGAAATTTTTTCGGTGATGTCTACTTCATTTACCAGACCGCCCAAACCTGAACCCAGGATGATGCCGATTTTAGGGGAAACGCTGATTTTGCTATTCAAAAATTCGGCACAGGCCTGATAAGTTTCGTAAGACATAACGGATGATTTATGGGGCAAAAGTAGTGGAATAGACGTAAGATACAAGAACCGAGCAAAGTGAAACTTCGCATGTAGCGAAGCAAATAATCAAGACAATTCGCCCACCTTATTCTTTGATCTTTTAAACAAATAACAGCAGACTCATCGCCATCACGGCCATGCCGGCTACCAAGCCATATACCGCTATGTGGTGCTCGCCATATTTTTCGGCAGTCGGCATCAACTGATCTAAAGATATAAACACCATGATGCCCGCAATGGACGCGAAGATGCAACCGAAAATAATGTCGTTCATAAACGGACGCAACACCACATATCCGATGATGGCACCGACAGGTTCTGCCAGACCCGATAGAAATGAATAGATGAATGCCTTTTTAAAATATAACGGAACCGAGACCGCAATGCCCTCGGGAATATTATGGATGGCAATGGCGATAGCGATGGAAACACCCAAAGCTGGATTATCCAAGGCGGCAAAAAATGTAGCCATGCCTTCAGGAAAGTTATGGATGGCAATGGCCAATGCCGAGAACAATCCCATGCGAAGCAATCTTTTCTTTTTGATGTCTTCCGTTTTATCCTCCGAAATATCCTCCACATTTTTGGGTTCGTGCGGATTTTCGAAAGATGGAACCAATTTGTCTATGATTCCAATCACCAACATCCCCGCAAAAAAAGCGAGCGTGGTGTATATAAAACCTTGCTTTGGTCCAAGTGCCGCACTCAGTATGGTACGGGATTGGTCAAAAATCTCTACGAACGACACGTAAATCATTACGCCAGCCGAAAAACCCAATGCCCCGGCCAAGAAACGATGGTTGGTTTTGCGCGTCACCAATGCCATCAAACTTCCGATTCCCGTGCTTAAACCCGCGAATAAAGTTAGCCCGAAGGCCCAAAGTACTTGTTGATTTTCCATGATTTGGGTACAAATATATATTTTTCGGCTCACCTAAAAATATATTTTGATTTCCCGAATCATGATTTATTCAGTCGATCGAATAAAAATTTCTCAAAAATTTTGGAATCCTTTCCCAAATCTGGCGTAATCGGGATAACGAACACATTCGGGTTTAGAAGAAATTCCGGCCATACGTCATGGATCCTTACCCTATCCTTTTCTGTAATAATAACATAGGCATCTCTGGCTTTGGAAAGCACGTCCTTCAATTCTTTGGCGGAGAAATGATAGTGGTCCGAAAACAATATAGAATCCAATTGGAAAAACTGGGGCTTCAACCAATAAATAAGTGATTGCGGGTCAGCAATTCCAGCCAATAGCAATGCCTTATCCCTTCCCGAATTGGGTTTCACGGTTTCTCCTTTTGAATTGATGAATCCCAAATATTTATATTCACTAAAAAATACCGGGGCATCCGTATGTTTCGATATCTTTCTTTTCAGACGCTCCTTGTTTTCATCCGTTATTCCCGAAGGGCATTTGGTGATGATGACCGCCTGCGATCTATTCAATGCGGAAAGCGGTTCACGTCCATCCCCGGCGGGAAGAAGCAGCCAGACTTTTTCAAGGGAGGTATAAGTCAACAAAACGATAGCCAAATCTGGCTTTAAGGCCAAGTGCTGGTACGCATCATCCAGCACTATATATTCAACCATTGGTCTAATGCGTAATAAATGTTGAATTCCTTCCACCCGGTTTTCACACACGAAAACCGGCAATTCCGGAAACCTGTTTTTAATCATCAACGGCTCATCACCCACTTCCCATGATGTGGATGCTGTCGATACCTCAAAAAAGCCTTTGCTTTTTCGTCCATAACCACGGCTCAGTGTGGCCGGATGTTTACCATGCTGCAACAATATTTCTGCCACCATGGCGGCATGGGGCGTTTTACCTGTGCCGCCCGTGCTTAAATTCCCTACCACGATCGTTGGTACGGGTGATTTCCACGACCGCGAAGCGTACCAAATGCCACGTAATCGTACGATGAGTGCGAATACAAGCGAAAATGGATATAAAAGCAGCCGCAACAGGTTAAACATGGAACAAATCTAAGCATTCATTTGGTTGTTTGTCGGCAATACAACATGCAATCCAATGGATTAGTTACGTTTTTATTCTTATCCTTGTGATGTATGAAATTCCGCAAATTTTTACTCGCCTCCCTTATTATATTTTCTGTCGTTTGGTCACACGCACAAACATCCGACCGTACTTATTTTTCGCATAGAGGTTTGATTTCTATACAAATTCCAGATTCATTGTTATCCTTTTCCGAAGTAAAACTGGCCACGGAAGATGTGGCCAGATTACTGGAACAGGCCACAAAACAAAAAGTAGAAATAAATCCGCAATATGCCACCTCCTTTGTTTTATCTATAACAAAGGACTGGCCATACGCAGAAAAGATAACGCCGAAGCCCTATCCCGTTATTCAAGTGCCAAAACATGATTACCGCTGGGATACAGGATATGACACAAGTAACGGTTCCGTGATCCACACATTGAAAACCCCCACGCCTTATGGAATAGCTTGCGGATTATATGGACTACTGCAGGAAGCGCTGGGATTTTCGTTTTATCATCCAAGAGAAATGTTTATTCCAGATTTAGAAAAGAAATGGCCCTTGGACAAGAATTTCTCCATGGAGGTTTCGCCCAAATTCCAAAAGAAGGGCTTCCACCTACATACGATGCACCCAATAGAACTAGCCGAACCTTTATTTAATCCGCAGTTGCCTGGTGCGCTAGATGAAATAAAAGAATACATCGATTGGCTGGCCAGGAATGAGCAAAACGTTTTCGATTTCTGTTTAATGGAAAGCGTAGACCGTAAAACGTGGATCAAACATGCCGAGGCTTTTACGGCTTATGCCAAACAACGCGGTATTATTACTTCGGTGGATGTTTCGCTGCACATGATCCAGCAGAAAAGTTTTCAGCTATACCGAAATGCGCCGATGTCTTTCCGCTCGAAACAAGAACAGATCAAACGGAATTTGGATTGGCTTTTCGAGGCACATTGGGACATCATCAACATGGAATTTAATTCCGCAGAATTCCTCACCGGCAATGCCGAAAAACGCAGCGCCTTAAGAAAATTTGTGCAGGACGAAACAGAAAAACATGGTGCCAAACTCATGGGTCGCCAACACGTGGTACAGGAATCAAAAGATTTGGTACTTAGCAAAACCGACGGTGCGCAACATCTGGCTGTTGATTCCGGGCGCGGTGTATTGGCCCACACGGTGATGTGCTATTCCATGACGGAACCACATGCACCTGTATATGAAAATGAAAACCAGCGCCATATTTTCGAATTCATGAAGCGTGAAAATAAGATTCGTGAAACTTGGTATTATCCAGAATCGGCCTACTGGGTTACGTTTGACAATAGTGTACCCGTTTATCCGCTGCCTTATTTATCGGCGCGTCTGGCGGATATTGATACAGCCGCCGCATATGGCGTAGAAGGCCACATGACCTTCAGCAGCGGGTGGGAAATGGACTATTGGCTATTCGACTGGAGTATTGCACGATGGAGCAAACGGGTAACCATGAACGAGAAACCGATCGTGAATACACCTACACAATATCTGTATGGGAAACCTTTCCACGAAGGAACCGGCCCCATCATGGATTCGCTATTGGCTTTGCATGAATATTATCTGAAAGAAAAAAACATGATGGCGTATTTGACGGCACAAACCGTTACCGACGAGATTCCCGATGCATTCCGTAAAGAGTTTCATCCGCGTCCGCCATTTACTTATGGTTGGTTAAGGAATAAAGCCGATACACAAACCATCGATTCGGTACAGAACAATGTGGTTAACACGCTCAATAAATTTGCTTCCACATCTTACGGACATATTGAACAACTGATCAAGTTGCAACCGCTTGACAGAAATTCATTCCTAAACCAGCCTAAATCTGACGTAAACCAAGAATTATACGTGGCACTCACACTTACAGCCCTTCGCGCACAACATAGGGCTTTGGTTTTGGAGGGTTTAATGAGCGGTAAAATAGCGAGGAATAAATATTTGCAAGAAGCGGCCAAAATCAGACTTCATGCCTCATCATTATTCAAAACACTTCGTTTTAGATATGATAAAAACCGTATTACAGGCAAATTCCCTAACGGATCTTCATATACCGCCTATGATTTCGGATATCTATATACATCTTATCACATGCATTTCTGGAAACGCGAAGAACAGCAGGCCAAGAAAAACCGCTACGATTTCCTCTTTATGAATATCTGGGAAGTGTTTAGGATTATAGGCCTACAGGACTAACTCAATACAACAGCATAAATAACGTCATTCCCAATAAGGTCAGCACTACCATATAGTGTTCCCAAGCCACATTACCGTAAGGAAAAAAATGTTGGATAAATCCATCCGTGGTCGACCTGATCATTTTCAAATGCTTCATATTCTAACTTATTTGCAGCAAAACGACAAAATAATTGCCATTTTTCTGACGAATAATATAGCATAATTAACCTGAAACAAAAAACTTAATGGACTTTTTTTTAAAATTTCCAACGCTTGTGACTCCACAGCCAATCCGAAGGATATTTTAAAATGGTCTGTTCCAGATGTTTTGCATACATGGTCGTGATTTGTTCTTCCTCTAGCAATGATCCGTCCTTAAACATCAGCTTTAGCTCTACTTCATAGTGCCCAGGCTTGGTTCTACGGGTTTCAATATAAATCATCCCCAATTTGAGTTTCTTGGCCATTTTGGCGGGTCCGTTGAAAAAAGCTGTGGATTGACCCAAGAACACTACCCGGTGGTGGTGCTCGCGGGATGGCGATTGATCGGCAATGATATAAGTCTGAAATGGACGCGGTGCCCGAAGCAATGCCTTAAAAATATCTCGTGAGGGAACCAACGTGTCGAGTTTGGTCAACCTGCTGCGCGTATTGCGCATGATGCCGTCCACATATTTATTCTTTAACGGAAGATACACTGCCACGTTATGCATGGGTGAAGCATTACCGATCGCCATCCCTCCCCATTCCCAGTTGGCTATGTGCCCCCCGATGCAGAGCGCGGCAATCTTTTCATCCGCCATCTGTTGAAACAATTCCGGGTTCAGCACCTTTATCCTATTATATAAGGAAGCTTTGCTGATGGAATATATGATGGCGTTCTCCACCAACACATCGGCAAAATTTCGATAGAACCTTTTGCGGAGTTTTTCTAATTCAACTTCATCAAGCGACAGGAATGAACGTGCCAGATTTTCCGATACCACCTCCTTGCGGTAGCCGAAAATATAATACAGCGCACAGTAGAGAAAAAATTTCACCGCCGGTTCACATATATATATGATGTATGATATGAGCTTGACCAAAAAAAGTATCTTTGCGGCAAAGTTGCACTTTTCTTTGAGAAGAAAGCACTAAAATTAAAATACGTTAGCCGTTGGTAAAAGAGGTTCTCCAGCCCCAAAAAACGGCACGGAAGCAGGAAATAAAAAAAAACTTCCGAAAATATTACACAACGTATTGTGAATTAAATCAGAAATCATACCTTTGCGCTCCCCTATTTTAGGGTAGAGAAAGCAAATTCGAAACGTAAATAAGTGAATTTTAAATGCCTACGATTCAACAATTAGTACGCAAAGGCAGGACCCAAATCAAACGCAAAAGCAAATCAGCAGCGTTAGATTCTTGTCCGCAACGCAGAGGAGTATGTACACGTGTGTATACCACTACTCCTAAAAAACCAAACTCCGCTATGCGTAAAGTAGCAAAAGTTAGGTTAACAAACAGTACCGAGATCATTGCCTATATCCCGGGTGAAGGTCATAACCTCCAAGAGCACAGCATCGTGTTGGTTCGTGGCGGTAGGGTTAAAGATTTACCAGGTGTTCGTTACCACATCGTTCGCGGTGCATTGGATACGGCCGGTGTAGAAGGACGTAACCAACGTCGTTCTAAATACGGTACCAAAAAAGGTAAAGCTGGCCAAAAAGGTGCTAAAGGCGCTACTAAAGGCAAGAAAAAATAATTGATCAGATAAAGAACTCAGAGATATGAGAAAGACAAAACCGAAAGCGCGAATTATACTTCCTGATCCAAAGTTTAATGACACGATGGTTACAAAATTCGTCAACAATTTGATGTATGACGGAAAGAAAAACACATCATACGACATCTTTTATGATGCGATTGATGAGGTAGCCACCAAAACTAACGAGAATGGTCTTGATGTTTGGAAAAAAGCAGTAGAAAACGTAACTCCTCAGGTAGAAGTTCGTTCCCGCCGTGTAGGTGGTGCCACTTTCCAGATTCCACAGGAAATTCGTCAAAGCCGCAAATTGTCCATGGCGATGAAATGGATGATTGGTTATGCCCGTAAACGTAACGATAAATCGATGGCCCGTAAATTGGCTAACGAAATCGTAGCGGCTTACAAAGAAGAAGGCGGCGCTTTCAAAAAGAAAGAAGATACGCACCGTATGGCTGATGCCAATAAAGCGTTCTCCCACTTTAGATTCAGATAATCAACCCGAATAGGGAAGCACATTTTTTATGTCAAAAAGAGATTTAAGATATACACGTAACATTGGTATCGCAGCCCACATCGATGCGGGTAAAACGACTACTACAGAGCGTATCCTTTATTATGCCGGTGTTAACCACAAAATCGGTGAGGTACACGATGGTGCATCTACGATGGACTGGATGGTACAGGAAGCTGAAAGAGGTATAACCATCACTTCAGCGGCCACAACCGTTAACTGGACTTACCGTGGTAACCAATATCACGTAAACATCATCGATACCCCAGGACACGTGGATTTTACCGTTGAGGTAAACCGTTCCCTTCGTGTATTGGATGGTTTGGTGTTCTTGTTCAGCGCGGTTGACGGTGTTGAGCCTCAATCCGAAACCAACTGGCGTTTAGCAAATAACTATAACGTTTCCCGTATCGGGTTCGTAAATAAAATGGACCGTTCCGGTGCCGACTTCTTGAACGTGGTAAAACAGGTGAAAGAAATGTTGGGATCAAACGCAGTTCCGCTTCAGTTACCAATCGGCGCCGAAGATAACTTCAAAGGTGTGGTTGACTTGATCAACTTCCGTGGTATGGTTTGGGATGACGAAACTAAAGGGATGACCTTTAAGGAAGTTCCGATCCCGGAAGACATGATTGAAGAAGCAAAAGAATGGCGTGAGAAGTTGTTGGAAGCAGTAGCTGAATACGACGAGAACCTCATGGTTAAATATTTTGACGATCCAGCTTCTATTTCAGAAGATGAAATCTTGACGGCTTTGCGTAAAGCAACCATCGATATGGCCATCGTACCTATGGTATGTGGTTCATCTTTCAAAAATAAAGGCGTACAAACCATGTTGGACTACGTGATGCACCTGTTGCCTTCACCGATGGACCAAGAAGGTGTTAAAGGAACTGACCCTAAAACAGGAGAAGAAATCCTTCGTAAACCAGACGAAAACGAACCATTCGCGGCTTTGGCCTTCAAAATTGCGACTGACCCATTCGTAGGTCGTTTGTGTTTCATCCGTGCCTATTCTGGTGTATTGGAAGCCGGTTCATACGTGTACAACGCACGTTCCGAGAACAAAGAGCGTATCTCTCGTATCTTCCAGATGCACGCCAACAAACAGATTCAAATAGAGCGTATCGCTGCCGGTGATATCGGTGCCGTGGTAGGTTTTAAAGATATCAAAACTGGAGATACCTTGTGTGATGAGGCTAAGCCAATCATCTTGGAATCCATGAACTTCCCTGAGCCTGTAATCGGTTTGGCTATTGAGCCTAAAACTCAAGCTGACGTTGACAGATTAGGTCTTTCCTTGAACAAATTGTCTGAAGAGGATCCTACATTCCGTGTTCACACAGATGAGGAAACCGGCCAAACAATCATCAGCGGAATGGGTGAGCTTCACTTGGAGATTATCCTTGACCGTTTGAAACGTGAGTTCAAGGTTGAGTGTAACCAAGGTGCTCCACAGGTTGCTTACAAAGAAGCAATCTTGGGTTCTGTTGATCACCGTGAAACTTACAAAAAACAAACAGGTGGTCGTGGTAAATTTGCCGACATCATCGTTAAGATCCAAGCTGGTGATCCAGAAAAAGAAGGACTTGAGTTTGTTGATGCCATCAAAGGTGGTTCGGTACCACGCGAATTTATCCCATCGGTAGAAAAAGGTTTCAAAGAAGCCATGAAAACCGGTGTATTGGCAGGTTTCCCTATGACATCCATCAAAGTAACATTGACGGATGGTTCATACCACAACGTGGATTCGGATGCATTATCGTTTGAATTAGCCGCTAAAATGGCATTCCGCGAAGCTGCTCCTAAAGCACAACCTATCATTCTTGAGCCTATCATGAAATTGGAGGTATTGACTCCAGAAGAAAACATGGGTGATGTTGTAGGTGACTTGAACCGTCGTCGTGGTATCATCGAAGGTATGGATAGCCGTGCAGGCGCCAAAGTCATCAAAGCTAAAGTGCCTCTTTCCGAAATGTTTGGTTACGTAACACAATTGCGTACCATCTCTTCCGGACGTGCATCTTCATCTATGGAGTTTGATCACTATGAGCAAGCCCCTCGCAACATCCAAGAGGACGTTGTTGCAAAAGTTAAAGGAAAAGTATCAGCATAATCACAGAACGTTCTTTATAATAAGCTAGCATGAGTCAGCGTATCAGAATCAAATTAAAGTCTTACGATCACAACTTGGTTGATAAATCAGCGGAGAAAATCGTAAAAACGGTAAAGGCTACAGGAGCTGTTGTTAACGGCCCAATTCCATTACCTACACACAAACGTATTTACACGGTGCTTCGTTCACCACACGTAAATAAAAAAGCCAGAGAGCAGTTTGAGCTTTCTTCCTACAAAAGGTTGATGGACATTTACAGTTCATCTACTAAAACGATTGATGCGTTAATGAAATTAGAATTACCTAGCGGGGTAGAAGTAGAAATCAAAGTATAGTTAAACAGCGCTTGTAAGAATCCGCCGACGGAATCCTATGCGGGCAAAAACAAATAGAAATGGCAGGAATAATTGGTAAAAAAGTCGGAATGACCGCTATTTTCAATGAGGAAGGCAAAAACATTGCTTGTACTGTAATTGAAGCCGGTCCTTGCGTAGTAACCCAGGTGAAAACCAAAGAAAAAGAAGGTTACGATGCGGTTCAACTTGCTTTCGATGATGCGAAAGAGAAGAACACCTCCAAACAGATGAAAGGTCACTTTCAAAAAGCAGGAACCGCCCCAAAACGTAAAGTCGTAGAATTTTCGTTCGAAGACACAAAAACGTTGGGAGAAGTTATAGCAACAGAACTTTTCGCTGAAGGCGAATATGTTGACGTAATCGGAACCTCAAAAGGTAAAGGTTTCCAAGGCGTTGTGAAGCGTCACGGATTTAGCGGGGTAGGTATGGCCACTCACGGTCAGCACAACCGTCTCCGCGCTCCAGGTTCATTGGGAGCATCATCTTGGCCTAGCCGTGTATTCAAAGGAATGCGCATGGCAGGTAGAACGGGTGGTACTCGCGTGAAAATGCAGAACCTTGAAATCGTTAAAATTCTCGCAGAGAAAAACCTTATACTCGTTAAAGGTGCCGTTCCAGGCCCTAAAGGCGGTTATTTAATCATTGAAAAATAAGGAACATGGAACTGGCATTATATAACATAGAAGGAAAAGATACCGGTAAAAAAGTTTCGTTGAGCGATGCAGTATTTGCTGTTGAGCCAAGCGAAAATGCCATTTACCTTGATGTGAAATTACACTTGGCTAACCAACGCCAAGGTACCCACAAAACTAAGGAGCGCGCCGAAGTGGCACGTTCTACACGTAAGATCAAGAAACAAAAAGGTACAGGCGGCGCCCGTGCAGGATCAATCAAATCCCCAATCTTCGTGGGTGGTGGTACCATCTTTGGACCAAGACCTCGCGATTACGGTTTCAAATTGAACAAAAAGTTAAGAAAATTGGCGCGTGCGTCCGTTCTTTCGGCTAAAGCTTCAGAAGGAAACTTATTGGTTATTGATGGTCTTTCTTTAAACGCTCCAAAAACAAAAGACTTCGTTCAGATTCTTAAGAATTTTGACGTTTTAGATAAAAAAACGCTTTGGATAGTTGGTGAATCAAATAAAAGCGTATATTTGTCGTCCCGAAATTTGAAGGGGTCGGACGTGGTAATAGCTTCAGATATAAGCACTTATCAAATGATGAAAGCTGATAAAATAGTGATTACAGAAGCGTCTATCAAACAGATTGAAGAACTCTTAACGGGCGGCGAATAATGAATGCAATATTAAAAAAACCAGTCCTGACCGAAAAAATGTCAACCCTTACAGAAAAGGGTAACAGATTCGGATTTATCGTAGATATGGATGCCAACAAGCTTCAGATCAAAAAAGCGGTAGAAGAAACTTACGGAGTGTCCGTAACTGACGTAAACACCATGCGCTACATGGGTAAGTCTACATCACGTTACACCAAGAAAGGTTTTTCTTTCGGAAGAAAGAATCACTATAAGAAAGCCGTAGTAACGGTTAAACAAGGCGATACTATTGACTTTTTCAGCAATATATAATTGAGAGATGGCAGTACGTAAATTAAATCCAATTACACCGGGTACCCGTCACAGGGTGGTAGCTGATTTCTCTGAGATTACTACTAACATACCGGAAAAATCACTGGTTGCGCCAATGCAGCGCAAAGGTGGTCGTAACAATTCTGGTAAAATGACCATGCGCTACGTAGGTGGCGGTCACAAACAGAAGTACCGTATTATTGACTTCAAACGCAATAAACCAGGTATTCCAGCTACAGTAAAAACAATCGAATACGATCCAAACCGCACAGCGCGTATTGCCTTGTTGGCTTACGCTGATGGCGAGAAAAGATACATCTTGGCTCCTAACGGACTAAAAGTTGATCAGGTAATCGTTTCAGGTCCGGGTTCGGCTCCAGAAGTTGGTAACACACTTCCATTGTCCGAAATTCCATTAGGAACTGTAATCCACAACTTGGAATTGAAACCAGGTAAAGGTGGAGCGATGGTTCGCAGCGCAGGTACATATGCCCAGCTTATGGCCCGTGACGGAAACTATGCGGTAATCAAAATGCCTTCCAGCGAAATTCGCAAGGTATTGTTGACTTGTATGGCTACGATCGGAAGTATGTCTAACCCAGAGCACAACTTGACCGTAGATGGTAAAGCTGGTCGCAACCGTTGGTTAGGTCGTCGTCCTCGTACTCGTCCAGTAGCGATGAACCCAGTCGATCACCCGATGGGTGGTGGTGAAGGTCGCGCTTCAGGTGGACACCCACGTTCACGCAAAGGAATCCCGGCTAAAGGTTACAAAACCCGCGCGCCTAAGAATCCATCATCGAAATTCATCCTTGAAAGACGTAAGAAATAATTATAGTTATGTCAAGATCGCTTAAAAAAGGTCCATTTATAGAGTTCAAGTTAGAGAAACGCATCGCGGACATGAATGAGAGTAACAAACGTACTGTCATCAAAACATGGTCCAGAAGAAGCATGATTTCTCCTGAATTTGTAGGACACACAATAGGAGTACACAACGGTAACAAGTTTATTCCTGTTTATGTAACCGAAAACATGGTAGGTCACAAATTGGGAGAGTTCTCTCCTACCCGTACCTTCCGTGGGCATGGTGGTAATAAAAAGAAATAAACTCGAAACACTGAATTCATCACACAATGGGTGCTAGAAAACGCATAGTTGCAGATAATCGCAAAGAAGCTAACAAAACAAAATATTTTGCCAAGCTAAACAACTGCCCTACCTCACCAATGAAAATGAGGCTGGTAGCCGACATCGTTCGCGGAGAAGACTTGAACAAGTCTTTGGATATCCTGAAACACGTTGGTAAAGAAGCAGCAGGCAGACTATATAAATTGTTAAGATCAGCAGCAGACAACTTCGAACAAAAAACGGGTTTGAAAGCTGACGAAAGCGAACTGTTTATAAAAGTGGTATATGTTGACGGTGGTGCCATGCTAAAACGCATCGCTCCCGCTCCACAAGGTCGTGCATATCGTAAACGTAAACGTTCAAACCACGTAACCGTGGAATTGGACACACGTAACGAGAGCATCAAGGCGACTTTGCTCAACAAGGCTGAAACAAATTCAAACGAAAACGAATAACGGGAATCCGAAATGGGACAAAAGACCAATCCGATAGGAAACAGGCTGGGATTCATCAAAGGATGGGATTCTAATTGGTACGGTGGAGATCATTATGCCGAGAAACTTGTGGAAGACAACAAAATCCGTAAGTATATTATGGCACGCTTGGCCAAAGCGTCAATCTCCAAAGTGGTAATCGAGCGCACATTGAAGCTAGTTACCATCACTATTCACACTGCACGTCCAGGTATTATCATTGGAAAAGGCGGTCAAGAAGTAGACAAACTTCGTGAAGAGTTGAAAAAAATCACCACCAAAGAAATCCAGATCAACATTTTCGAGATTAAACGCCCGGAAATAGATGCTCGTTTAGTTGGTGATTCTATCGCCCGTCAAATCGAAGGCCGTGTAGCATACAGAAGAGCCGTGAAAATGGCTATCTCTTCTGCCATGCGTATGGGAGCTGAAGGTATCAAAGTAAGTTTGGCCGGTCGTTTGGCCGGAGCTGAAATGGCACGTAGCGAAAACTTCAAAGAAGGACGTACACCATTACATACATTCCGTGCCGACATCGATTACGCACTGGCTGAGGCTCACACCACATACGGCCGTATCGGTATCAAAGTATGGATTTGCTTAGGCGAAGTATACGGTAAACGTGACCTTTCTCCAAACTTAGGTATGCAGAAAACCCGTAAGGGCGGAAACCATGCCGGGGGAGATCGCCCTGAGCGCAACGATCGTCCAGATCGTAACGACCGCGGAGGTAACAGAGGCGGCGGAGACAACAAGAATAGAAAAAGAAAATAAACACCGTTAACGGGAAAAACATTTCAAGATGTTATCACCTAGAAAAGTAAAATATAGGAAAGTACAGAAAGGCCGCATGAAAGGGAACAGCGGCAGAGGTACAGAAATTGCATTCGGTTCCTTCGCGCTGAAATCTTTGGATGAAGCCTGGTTGAATGCCCGTCAGATCGAAGCAGCCCGTATTGCGGTAAACCGTTATATGAAACGTGAAGGTCAAGTATGGATCCGTGTATTCCCTGACAAACCGGTAACCCGCAAACCAGCAGAGGTGCGTATGGGTAAAGGTAAGGGTGCTCCAGAGTTCTGGGCTGCCATTATCAAGCCAGGTAGAATCATTTTCGAAGTGGAAGGTGTTTCTCAAGAAGTAGCCCAAGAAGCACTTCGTTTGGCTGCACAAAAATTGCCGGTTCAAACTAAATTTTTGACAAGACGCGACTACGTTGCCTAAACTTATAATTAGTGATGAAAAACAACGAAATACAGGAGTTATCCAACACCGAATTACAAGCGAAGCTGGTTGCATTGCAAACAGAATTGAACAAGACTCGCATGAACCATGCGGTATCTCCATTGGAGAATCCGTTGGTGTTGCGTCAGCAACGTAAAACTATCGCACGTTTGCTTACTGAAGTAAGAAAGCGCGAATTGCAAGTAGTAAATAAATAATTAAAGTAAGATTCCATGTCGGAAATCGTAACAAGAAACAACCGTAAAGAAAGAATTGGAGTAGTTACTTCCAATAAAATGGATAAAACCATCGTGGTTTCCGTTGAAAGGAAAGTAAAACACCCAAAATACGGTAAGTTCGTAAAAAGAACTAAGAAATTTTACGCTCATGACGAAAAAACAGAGTGTGGCATCGGTGATACCGTGCGCATTATGGAAACTCGTCCGCTGAGTAAGTTGAAAAATTGGCGTTTGATTGAAATTTTAGAAAAAGCTAAGTAATCATGATACAATCAGAATCAAGACTCACAGTAGCTGATAACAGCGGCGCCAAGGAAGTATTGGTAATCCGTGTATTGGGAGGTACCAGAAGACGTTATGCGGCTTTGGGAGACACTGTAGTGGTTACCGTAAAAGACGCTATGCCTAACGGAAACGTTAAAAAAGGGCAAGTAACTAAAGCGGTTATCGTAAGAACGCACAAAGAAGTGCGCAGGGCAGACGGATCATACATCAGATTTGATGACAATGCAGCCGTATTGCTAAACAATTCCGGGGAGATGCGTGGAACCCGGATCTTTGGCCCAGTAGCCAGGGAGCTTCGTGAGAAGCAATTCATGAAAATCGTTTCATTAGCACCAGAAGTGCTTTAATATATTGCTGGAATGAAGATTCATATCAAAAAAGGCGATAAAGTAGTCGTGATCTCCGGAGAACATAAAGGCGTTCAAGGTACGGTATTGTCTATCGATACGACTAAAAGTCGTGCAACGGTTGAAGGAGCTAACTTAGCTTCTCGCCACACCAAGCCTTCCGCTAAAAATCCAAACGGCGGAATCATTAAAAAAGAAACTCCCCTGCACATCAGCAAGCTGAAAGTGGTAGATTCTGAAGGAAAACCAACACGTGTTGCTCGCTCTACAGACGAGAAAACTGGTAAAACGGTTCGTGTTTCCGTAAAGGCTAAAAAAGAGGGTAAAACTTTAATCATCAAGTAATGTACCAGCCTAGATTAAAAGAAAAGTATAGCAAAGAAGTTGTTCCAGCTTTGATGGAGCAGTTCCAATATAAATCTATCATGCAGGTTCCTAAGATCTCTAAGATCGTATTGAACCAAGGTATTGGCGCAGCAGTTGCCGATAAACGTATGATCGATACTGCAGCCGCAGAGATGTCCATCATCGCTGGTCAGAAAGCAGTACCTACCAAATCGAAAAAAGATATCTCGAACTTCAAACTTCGTAAAGGTGTGAACGTAGGAGTACGTGTTACATTACGTGGAGAGCGCATGTATGAATTCTTGGACCGTTTGTTAGCTATCTCACTTCCCCGTATCCGTGACTTCAAAGGCGTTAATGCCAAAGGATTTGACGGTAGAGGAAACTACAACCTCGGTATCACCGAGCAAATCATCTTCCCGGAGATCGACATCGACAAATTGACGAAGATCAACGGTATGGATATCACATTCGTAACTACTGCCCAAAACGATAGCGAAGCTTATGCCTTGCTGAAAGAATTTGGGATGCCTTTTAATAACGTTAAGAAATAAATAATTTCCAATGGCAAAAGAATCAGCCAAGGCAAAGCAAAGAAAAAGAGAGCGTATGGTGGAGAAATTCGCCGAGAAAAGAGCCGCATTGAAAGCTGCAGGCGATTATCAAGGACTTGCTCAGTTGCCCGCCAACTCCTCAACAGTTCGTTTACACAACCGTTGTAAATTAACCGGTCGTCCTAAAGGATATATGAGACAGTTCGGTATTTGTCGTAATCAATTCCGCGAAATGGCCAATTTTGGTCTGATCCCGGGTGTTAAAAAAGCCAGTTGGTAAACTAAAGATAAAGGAAATGGATCCGATAGCAGATTTTTTGACCAAGATCAGGAACGCAGTGAAAGCACGCCACAGAGTGGTAGAAGCTCCTGCTTCCAACCTTAAAAAGGATATTACAAAAATCCTTTTTGATAAAGGTTTTATTGCCAACTACAAATTCGAGACGAGTGGCAACCAGGAGAGCATTAAGATTGCCCTGAAGTACCACCCTGTTACAAAGGAATCTGCCATCCGCAGCATTACCCGCGTAAGTACACCAGGTCTTCGTAAATACAGCGGCGCTACAGAGTTGCCACGTGTATTGAACGGTTTAGGTCTGGCTATATTATCCACCTCACAAGGTGTTATGTCAGACAAGCGTGCCCGCGAACTGAACGTGGGTGGCGAAGTATTATGTTACGTATACTAATTTAGTAGAGCAATGTCAAGGATTGGAAAATTACCTATAACACTTCCATCAGGAGTAACGCTAGACGTAAACGCCAACAACGTGGTAACCGTAAAAGGTACCCGTGGCGAAATGAAACAAGCGGTAGACCCTTCCATCGAAGTGAAAATAGAAGATGGTAAAGTAGTGCTCGTACGCGCCACTGAACAAAAACGTCATCGTGCCATGCACGGTTTGTACCGTTCTTTGTTAAACAATATGATCACAGGCGTAAGCACTGGATTTAAAAGCGAACAAGAAATGGTCGGTGTAGGTTACCGTGCCGAAGCCAAAGGCCAATTATTGGAATTGACCTTAGGATATTCACACAACATCCTATTCGAAATCCCGAAAGAGGTTACAGTTGAAACCAAAGCGGAAAAAGGAAAACCACCGATGATTACCCTGTTGAGCCACGACAAACAATTGTTGGGCCAAGTAGCGGCAAAAATCAGATCAATGCGTAAACCGGAGCCTTACAAAGGAAAAGGTATTAAGTTTGCAGGTGAGATTCTTCGTCGTAAAGCCGGTAAATCAGCCGGTAAATAATTAATATTATAACCGGAAACAAGATAATAGCATGTCAGCCGTAAAAAACTCTCGCAGAGATAAAATAAAAATGAGGATCCGTAAGACCATCATTGGTACTACAGAAAGGCCTCGCGTGTCCGTCTTCAGAAGCAACAAGGAGATCTATGCCCAAATCATCGATGATTCTACAGGCAAAACCATCCTTTCTTCTTCTTCTCGTGAAAAAACTTTCACCGTAAAAGGTAACAAAGTTGAAATCGCAACAGCAGTAGGAAAAGCTTTGGCTGAGAAAGCAGTTAAAGCAGGTGTTGAATCCGTAACTTTCGATCGTAACGGTTACTTATATCACGGACGTGTGAAAGCTTTGGCTGAAGGCGCTCGCGAAGGAGGATTAAAATTCTAAAGAATTATGGCAACAGCAAATATTAAAAGAGTAAAGTCAGGCGAAATCGAACTAAAAGATAAGCTTGTATCAATAAACCGTGTTACCAAAGTAACTAAAGGTGGTCGTCACTTCAGCTTCTCCGCCATCGTGGTGGTAGGAAACGAAAATGGCGTAGTAGGTTACGGATTAGGTAAAGCCAACGAGGTAGTTGACGCTATCTCCAAAGGTGCGGAAGATGCCAAAAAGAACTTGGTGAAAGTTCCAGTATTAAAAGGAACAATCCCACATGAGCAATCTGCCAAATACGGTGGTGCCCGTGTATTCTTGAAACCAGCAGCGAGTGGTACGGGTGTAATAGCCGGTGGTGCGATGCGTGCAGTTTTGGAGTCGGTAGGTATTAAAGACGTATTGGCAAAATCCAAAGGTTCGTCTAACCCACACAACGTGGTAAAAGCAACGATCGAAGCTTTGGTACAATTGCGTGACGCAGGTACAATCGCACAACAACGCGGTGTATCGATTGATAAAGTGTTTAACGGTTAATACCCATATAAGATGGCCGGAAAAATTAAAATTACACAGCTGAAAAGCGGTATCGGACGTAAAGAAGACCAAAAAAGAACCCTTCAGGCTCTTGGTCTTGGAAAAATCCGTAGGACCGTTGAGCATACCGCCACTCCACAAATTTTGGGAATGGTTCATAAGGTAAAGCATTTGATTAACATAGAAGAAATTTAACACGGAATATTGAGATGAAGCTTAATGATTTACAACCTTCAGAAGGTGCCGTAAGAAATAACAAACGTGTAGGTCGCGGTCAGGGTTCTGGTAGAGGCGGTACCTCTACACGTGGACACAAAGGCGCACAGTCTCGTTCCGGTTATTCAAAGAAAAAAGGATTTGAAGGCGGTCAGATGCCATTGCAACGCCGTGTTCCTAAGTTTGGGTTTAAAAACATCAACCGTATAGAGTATAAAGGTCTTAACTTGGATACTTTACAAACTGTTGCTGAGCAATATAACCTAAAAGAAATCAGTGCTGAAGTATTAATCAGCCATGGTCTTCTTGCCAAAAAAGATCTTTTCAAAGTATTGGGTCGTGGCGAACTTAAATCTGCATTGACTATTCGTGCTAACGCATTTACAGAAAAAGCAGTTCAAGCTATTGAATCAGCCGGTGGCAAAGCCGAAAAAATTTAATGAATGAAGGACCTGTTTACAACCATACGTAACATATTCAAAATTGAAGAACTGAGAGGCCGTATCCTTACGACTCTCAGTTTAGTTCTTGTATATCGCTTAGGGTCTTTTATCGTTTTACCCGGTATTGATTCCGAAATGCTTGCATCCCAGTCTCAGGGATCCGCAGGTAGCGTACTTGACATATTGGTAAGCTTTACCGGTGGTGCCTTCTCCAGGGCATCCATTTTTGCATTGGGTATCATGCCGTACATCTCGGCATCCATCATTGTGCAATTATTAGGTATAGCCGTACCTTATTTCCAGAAATTACAGAAAGACGGAGAAAGCGGAAGAAACAGACTAAACCAAATAACCCGCGGATTAACCGTAATCATTACTGCATTTCAAGCCCCAGGCTATCTTACTTCCCAAGTTTCTTTGGCAGCACGCCCGAATGATCCCATCTGGTGGGTAATGGCTATCACTTTGTTGGTTGCCGGTACCATATTCTGTATGTGGTTGGGTGAGCGTATTACAGACAAAGGTTTAGGAAACGGTATCTCCATCCTCATCATGATCGGTATCATGGCGAACTTCCCTTCTGCCATATTCGTTGAATTCGGTTCCAAAATGGAACCAGACGGAGGCGGTTTGATTTTGTTTATCTTGGAAATCGTGATGTTGTTGACCGTAATCATTCTGAGTATCCTATTGGTACAAGGTGTACGTCGTATTCCCATTCAATTTGCCAAGAAAATCGTAGGTAACCGTACAACCGGTGGCCGTCGTGAATTTTTGCCTTTGAAAGTGAATGCGGCAGGTGTTATGCCAATCATCTTCGCGCAGGCTATCATGTTCGTGCCGATCTATCTCATCAACTTTACCGACGACGGTGGAGGCAGTTGGATTGCACGTAACTTCCAAGATTATACCACTTGGCCATATAATCTCACGTTCTCGTTGATGATTATTTTGTTTACGTATTTCTATACGGCCATTTCGGTTAATCCAAACCAAATTGCAGACGATCTAAAAAAATCCGGTGGTTTTATCCCAGGCATCCGCCCAGGAAAAAATACCGCAGATTATATCGACTTGGTGATGTCACGCATCACACTCCCAGGTTCACTCTTTTTAGCTTTGATCGCCATATTGCCGGCATTCGCCTCCTTGGCGGGAATCAACACGGCATTCGCCTATTTCTACGGCGGTACTTCCTTACTTATCATGGTAGGTGTAGTATTGGATACATTAGCACAAATCGACAGCCATTTGAAAATGCGTGAGATGGACGGATTGATGAAATCTGGCCGTATCAAAGGTCGCAACACAAACAGTCCGGTAAGCATTTAATCGAATATCAGAAGTGGGTAAAGTTTTTTTAAAGACTTCTGAGGAGATTGAGCTTATTAGAATCAGTTCTTTACTTGTTGGGGATACACACGCCGAAGTAGCGAAACATATCCGTCCGGGAATCAAGACTTCCGAACTGGATAAGATTGCGGAGACATTTATCCGTGATCATGGCGCTACTCCATCCTTTAAAGGATATGGCGGTTTTCCGGCCTCTTTATGTATTTCGGTGAATGAAGCCGTGGTACATGGAATACCGGGAAATTACGAAATTAAGCCAGGAGACGTCCTCAGTGTAGACTGTGGCGTATTCAAAAACGGTTACCATGGTGATTCAGCATATACTTATCTTATTCAAGGTGAAGATCTTACGGAGAAGATAAAATTACTGAAAATAACTTTGGAATCTTTACAAATTGGTTGTAATTTTGCCGCCCCCGGAAAGCGAGTAGGTGATATTGGTTACGGAGTTCAGAATCATGCTGAAAAACATGGTTACGGTGTAGTAAGGGAATTGGTGGGACACGGTTTAGGCCGCAACCTACATGAGAAACCTGAAGTTCCGAATTACGGTAAAGCCGGCAACGGCCCCGCATTGAAGCCAGGGATGACCATCTGCATAGAACCTATGATCAACATGGGGACGAAAGATGTGAAGACTTTGGCAGACAAGTGGACCATCGTGACGAGAGACGGGAAACCATCGGCCCACTTTGAACATGTGGTAGCCATTACGGAAAAGGGAGGCGAGATACTGTCTTCATTTTCTAAGATAGAAACAGAAATAGAGAAAAACGAATATTTGGTAAAGATATAATATGGTAAAACAATCTTCCATTGAGCAGGACGGAACAATCATCGAAGCGCTTTCGAATGCAATGTTTAGAGCAGAGCTAGAAAACGGTCACGTAATTACCGCCCACATCTCAGGAAAGATGCGTATGAATTACATCAAGATTCTTCCGGGCGACCGTGTTAAAATTGAAATGTCTCCGTACGATTTGACCAAAGGACGTATCACTTACCGATACAAATAAATAAGGAATCATGAAAGTTAGAGCATCATTAAAAAAGAGAAGCGCCGACTGCAAAATTGTGCGCAGACACGGGAAGCTTTATGTTATCAACAAGAAGAATCCGAAGTATAAACAAAGACAAGGTTAATATAATTCAGTATTCACTATGGCAAGGATAGCCGGTATTGATTTACCTAAAAACAAAAGAGGCGTAATTGGACTTACCTACATTTATGGTATTGGTCTAAGCAGCTCACAGAAGATTCTCGCGAAAGCAGAAATCGACGAAAATACAAAAGTGAATGATTGGAACGACGATCAGTTGGCATCAATTCGCGGTATTATCAATGAGATTAAGGTTGAAGGTGCGCTTCGTTCAGAAGTTCAGTTGAATATCAAACGTCTTATGGACATCGGTTGTTACCGTGGTGTTCGTCATCGTTTGGGCTTGCCACTTCGTGGTCAACAAACCCAAACCAATGGACGTACCCGTAAAGGTAAACGTAAGACAGTGGCTAACAAGAAGAAAGCTACCAAATAACGGTTAATTTTTTATTAGATAAAGAAAATGGCTAAAACCAAACAGACAAAGAAAAAGGTTAAAGTAGAACCGATGGGTGAAGCACACATCAGCGCTACTTTTAACAATGTCATCATTTCTTTGACCAACTCTGCTGGCCAAGTGATCTCTTGGTCATCCGCAGGAAAAATGGGCTTCAGGGGCTCTAAAAAGAACACCCCGTACGCAGCTCAGATGGCAGCTCAAGATTGTTCCAAAGAAGCGTTCGATTTAGGTTTAAGAAGAGTGAAGGTATACGTGAAAGGACCAGGCGGCGGTAGAGAATCTGCCATCCGTACCATTCATGGCGCCGGAATCGAAGTAACGGAAATCGTGGACGTAACTCCACTTCCACACAACGGTTGTCGCCCTCCTAAAAAACGCAGAGTTTAATCACATTTTGTTAAACTGAAAAGAACGAAAAAACATGGCAAGATATAGAGGCCCCAAATCGAAAATTGCACGTAAATTCAAAGAACCAATCTTTGGTCCGGACAAAGTATTGCAACGCAAGCAGTACGGACCAGGTATGCACGGTCCTTCTAAACGTCGCAAAAAACAGTCTGAATACGCTATTCAGCTGAACGAAAAGCAAAAAGCTAAATATACATATGGTATCCTTGAAAAACAGTTCCGTCTCGTATTCGAGAAAGCGAACCGTTTGAAAGGTGTTACCGGCGAAAACTTGTTGATCCTTTGCGAATCTCGTTTGGACAATATCGTTTACCGTATGGGCATCGCCCCTACTCGTCGCGCAGCACGTCAATTCGTAGGACACAACCACGTATTGGTTAACGGAGAGGTTTGTAACATTCCTAGTCGTTCATTAAAAGCTGGCGATAAAGTAAGTGTTCGCGAAAAATCCAAAAACTTAGAGGCGGTAACTTCAACAGTTTCAACCTACAGAGCTAAATTGGATTGGGTTTCTTTTGACCCAGCTACACTCAGCGGTACTTATGTTTCTCTTCCTACAAGGGACCAAATCCCGGAGAACATTAAAGAACAGTTGATCGTCGAATTGTATTCAAAATAATCCCCAATTAAAAAAAGGAGAGCACCAAATGGCAATTCTTGATTTTCAGAAGCCGGATAAAGTAATCATGCTTGAGTCCGATGACCGTAAAGGCAAATTTGAATTCAGGCCGCTGGAGCCAGGTTATGGTATCACCATAGGCAACTCCCTTCGCAGAATATTACTTTCATCTTTGGAAGGTTTTGCGATCACTTCAATCCGTATTGAAGGGGCACCGCATGAATTCTCAACTATAAAAGGGGTAGTAGAAGATTTTACTGAAATTATCCTCAATCTGAAGAAAGTTCGTTTGAAACGTCAGATTGATTCCAGCAGCGAAGAGCGCGTATCTTTTTCATTCACAGGTCAAGAGAAATTGACTGCCGGTGATTTAGGTAAATACATTTCTGGTTTCCAAGTATTGAACACTGAGTTGGTGATCTGTAACTTAGAACCTTCCGTAAAGTTGAACGTTGAGTTCACCATCGGAAAAGGTCGTGGTTATGTACCGGCAGAAGAGAACAAACAAAACGGAGCAGACCCAGGTGTAATAGCGATTGATTCCATCTTTACGCCAATCAAAAACGTAAAGTATGCCATCGAGAACTACCGTGTAGAACAAAAGACCGACTACGAAAAATTAGTTTTCGAAATCGTGACTGACGGTTCTATCCACCCTAAAGATGCGTTGAAGGAAGCCGCCAAGATCTTGATTCACCACTTCATGCTTTTCTCTGATGAGAAAATCACTTTGGATACCGAAGAGAAAACGCAAACAGAAGAGTTCGACGAAGAATTCCTTCACATGCGTCAACTGTTGAAATCCAAACTGGTGGATATGGATTTGTCCGTCAGGGCGTTGAACTGCCTAAAAGCAGCCGACGTGGAAACTTTGGGCGAATTGGTATCATTCAACAAAAACGACCTTTTGAAATTTAGGAATTTCGGTAAGAAATCCTTGATGGAATTGGAAGACCTCGTTCGCAGCAAAAGCTTGCACTTCGGTATGAACGTGGGTAAATATAAATTGGATAAAGAGTAATCATCCAAAAAAATTATTTAAATGAGACACGGTAAAACAATAAACCACTTAGGAAGAACGGCGCCTCACCGTAGAGCTTTGCTCGCGAACATGACCATCTCCCTTATTACGCACAAGCGTATTACCACCACTTTGGCCAAAGCAAAAGCATTACGCAAATATGCCGAGCCATTGTTGAACAAATCTAAAGATGACAGTACTCACTCTCGTCGTGTTGTGTTCAGCTACCTACAAAGTAAAGATGCAGTAACAGAACTTTTCCGCGAAATCTCCGGTAAAATTGCCGAAAGAAGCGGTGGGTACACTCGCATCATCAAATTAGGCGCCCGTCCAGGTGACAACGCTGAAATGGCATTAATCGAGTTGGTTGACTACAACACCGTTTTGGTAAAAGACGGAGCAAAAGCAGCTGCCGGCAAAAAACGTACTCGTCGTAGCAAAGGCGCAGCAGCTGCTGCACCAAAAGCAACTAAAGAAGAAACAACACCCAAAGCAGAAGAAACTTCGACAGAAGAGACCAAAGCTGAAGGAGGCGAAGAATAATGTTTTTAAAAACTTATAAAGAAAAGGGTAAATCAATCGATTTATCCTTTTTTTTTGCAAACTGAATTGAGCAGCATTTTATATGAAGTACGAAATCCCAACAGAAGCATTCATCCTACTCGCGGATGGAACCGTGTTTAAAGGGCATGGAGCCGGAAAACCAGGCACGGCCACAGGCGAAATCTGTTTCAACACAGCCATGACCGGTTACCAAGAAACATTTACGGATCCCTCCTATTTTGGCCAGATATTGGTGATGACCAATGCACACATCGGCAATTACGGCGTGAACGAAAATGAAATAGAATCCGATTCCATCAAGATATCGGCTTTGGTATGCAAGAACTTTTCGGCGAAAGCTTCCCGCATACAATCATTCGGAACGATTGACCAATATTTTAAAGACGCTGGAATCACCGTCGTATGTGATGTGGATACACGTGCCTTGGTAAGACATATCCGCCACAAAGGCTCGATGAATGCCGTAATTTCAACAGAAATTTCTGATATCGCTAAACTGAAAGAAATCTTGGATGCCGTACCTTCCATGGAAGGTCTGGAACTTTCGTCCAAAGTATCGGTAAACGAACCTTACTTTGCCGGCAATCCGGAGGCCAAACATAAAGTGGCCGTATTGGATCTGGGATTAAAAGAAAACATCGTGCGCTGCCTGACTGAACGCGATTGCTATGTAAAGGTATTTCCGATGAATTCTACGTTTGACGAAATGGAAGCCTGGAAACCGGATGGGTATATGATCACCAATGGGCCTGGTGATCCGGGAACTTTGGACGGACCGATTGCCACGGTAAAAAACATAGTGGAAGCCGACAGAAAAATGTTCGGAATTTGTTTGGGACACCAAGTATTGGCGCACGCTGTAGGGTTATCCACTTATAAAATGGTGAACGGACACCGCGGCATCAACCACCCCATTCTGAATAAGATTACCGGCCGAGGCGAAATCACTTCACAAAACCACGGCTTCGTGATTGACGAAAAAACAATGGAAAACACAGATGTAGCCGAAATTACCCATATCCATTTGAACGATGGCTCCATCGCGGGTATCCGAATCAAAGGAAAGTCGGTTTTCTCGGTACAATATCACCCGGAAGCATTTGCCGGACCACATGATTCCCGCTATTTATTTGATGAATTTGTGTCAACGCTTTAATACGACACTTAACTTTATTCATAAAAAAGGAGAGGCAGAGCCTCTCCTTTTTTATTGTGTTATGAATTGTCAAAATACGCTAGAATCTAATTGTCATTTCCATATTTACCATAAATTAGACGCCATCTAATTCACACATTTATATGAGAAAAGTTTTTCTTTCCATTTCTCTATTCACCATTACCACTTTCAGTTTATTTTCACAACACAACTATTTTGAAGGCATGGCACCTTCGGGGTACGCCCACCGGGAAGATATCCGTAAAATGGACGCCGTCTATCTAGAGGTTCCATCCTCAGGAGCCATCGATAATATAAAAACGGGCACAGATCCAAGAGCGGGTGAAATGTATGTAATTGGACTTGACATACCCACACATTTGAATCCTTCGAATTCAGGTATTTGGACCGGATATGAAGGCTATAAGACTTGGCGGCTGAAATTAAAAGGTTCTGGTGCACAAGCCATGCTCATTAAATATTCGGAATTTATGATTCCCCAAGGAGCTGCCGTATACGTTTATAATTCTTCCTTCACCCATAAATCAAGAGCATATATGGGAAATGAAAATCTTTCGGGCGAACATTTTTCTACGGAGGCTATCGTGGAAGATGAAATGATATTGGAATATTATGCGCCCGATGGTGTGGAAGAAATGCCAAGCATCGAAATTGAGGGAGTAGGCTATATTTTCCGCGAGGGAGAAACCTTCCGGCCCCGCTTTTACCAAAACAATGGAGCATCTGACGCTTGTCAGGTGAATGTGAACTGCTCAGAGGGAAACAATTGGCAAGACCAAAAGAGAGGTACGGTAAAACTTTTGATTCCTGGCGGAGGTGGTTCATATGGACTTTGCAGCGGGTCCATGGTAAACAATACTGGTCAAAACTGTAGAAATTACCTACTGACCGCACAGCATTGCGGTGGCGGGGCCACAACGGCAAACCTAAACCAATGGCAAGTTTATTTCAATTTTGAATCTTCCAACTGTACCGACCTCACCAGTTCGCAAGCCAATGCTGCCGACAACCAGGTACTGACGGGTTGTTCAAGAAAAGCAGCCAGTGGCACAACCGATAACGTCCAAAAATCAGATTTTTTGCTGTTACAGCTAAACTCCGCAATTCCAACCGCATATAATGTTTATTACAATGGTTGGGACAGGACAAACACGGCAGCCACCAGTGGTGTGAGTATCCACCACCCATCGGGCGACATCAAAAAAATATCCACCTTTACTTCTTCATTGAGTTCAACCAACTGGAATGGTCAATCGCCCAACAACTCACATTGGCGCGTAACTTGGTCAGCTACAACAAACGGGCACGGCGTTACCGAAGGCGGTTCGTCGGGTTCTCCTATTTTTAACCAAGCCAAACGAATCGTTGGAGATTTAAGCGGTGGTTCATCTTATTGTAATGCCACTTCGTCACCAGACTCTTACGGAAAATTCTATTATAGCTGGGACCAATGCGGCTCTACTTCAGCCCTTCAACTAAAGCCATGGTTGGACTCAGCCGGAACGAACGTAAACACACTGGATGGTAGAAATGCATGCAATATCGTAGTGGTAGCTCCTATTGCCAATTTTATCGGAACACCAACTACGGTTGCGGCCGGAAACAATGTATCGTTCACACAAACCTCTACCAATAACCCTAATACATTTGCTTGGACGGTAAATCCGAGTGTTGGGGTGACTTATGCATCGGGAACAACAGCTTCGTCAGCCAATCCCATCATCAATTTTACCGTTCCGGGGCAGTATACAGTTACCCTGACGGCATCTAACAGTGCAGGCTCGGACGCCGAGACAAAAACGAATTATGTTACGGTAACCGCCCTAGCCGCTCCAGTAGCTAATTTTACGGCCAATAATACATCCGTTTTAGCCGGAAGCAATGTAAACTTTACGCAAACATCGACCAATAACCCTACTACATTTACTTGGACAGTGACGCCCAGCACTGGGATAGCCTACCAATCTGGAACTACGGCTTCGTCAGCAAATCCAATCATTAGATTCAGTAATGTAGGACAGTATACAGTATCCTTGACTGCATCTAACCTTAGCGGTTCCGATATTGAAACCAAAACCAATTATATTACGGTTACCACTACGGCTGGCATTGAAGACAATAAATTGGCCGGGTTAATCCATATTTATCCAAACCCGGCTACCGACATCGTTTACATACAAATTGACCCAATAATGGAAAAACCAGTTGAGGTAACGATAACGGACATGGTTGGAAAAACCATCGGCCGATATTCGAAACCAGCAGGAACTACGACAATTGAAATAGAATGTTCTACTTGGTCCCAAGGTGTTTACCATATTCAGATCCGCAGTGGCAATATGAATTATACCCAAAAAGTGATTAAAAACTAAATATTTAGTGAAGGAATGAAATAAGAAAAAGGGGCATGTGCCCCTTTTTTCTTTAAGTTTGATTAGTATTTAGATTTAACGCATGATGAAAAACGCACTATTTTCCGTGGGATTGTTATTGCTCTCTCTCACGGGTAGCATAGCCCAAGCCCAAACAAATTCCCTACCATATTCATTCACGAATAACCAGCTTGTGACATCCATTCCGACGGAAAATTTGGATAAGCCACAGATAAGCGAGTTAATTACGGAAGATGGACTTCGCGAAAAGCAAGGCCTTTTTTACAGGACCGGGGTTATGCTGAAGCCCAACATAGAACTCAACGAAAATTCAGGAAAATGGATCGACAATCAAGACGGCACCTCATCCTGGTTTTTACAGATTAAAAGTGATGATGCAAAAGCAATAGGTATCTACTTTGATTACTTTTCGCTTCCGCAGGATGGTAAATTATATGTGTACAACCAAGATAAAACACACATCATTGGTCCTTACACCAGCGAAAATTCAGCCGATAAAGATTTATTTGCCACCGCACCGGTATTGGGAAACATGGTTACCATAGAATACAATGGCCCCTCCGAATCTATTTCTGAACTTAAGCTGACGGTAAACGAAGTGGCCTATATGTACCGCAACGGTGGGTTTGGCCCTAAAGATGCCGGCGAATTTGGAGATTCCGAAGCTTGCCAGGTAAACGCCAATTGCCCTGAAGGTGCTTCTTGGGACGCTCAACGTAGATCAGTAGTGAAAATCATTGTCCGTGACGGTAGTTTTGCCGGCTTGTGTTCCGGAGCGATGATCAACAGTACAAACAATGACTGTACACCTTACGTACTCACCGCAAACCATTGCGGCGGCGGTGCAACCTCTGCCAACTTTAAACAATGGATATTTTATTTCAATTTTGAAACACCGGGCTGCACGAATCCAGCCTCTGCAACTAACCTGGACGACCAAACGGTGACCGGTTGTTTAAAAATGTCCAGCTCATCCGATATTTCAGACGTCATTGCATCAGATTTTTTATTGGTACACCTCAAAAACCGGCCGGCCACTTCTTTCAATGCCTTTTTTGCCGGTTGGAGTCGTAGCACCACAGCTTCCTCTTCAGGGGTAAGCATCCACCACCCGGCGGGAGACGTGAAAAAAATATCCACCTACACCACCACCCTCACCAATTCCGGGTGGAGCGGCTCCAATACAGGTAAACATTGGGGCGTGAAGTGGGCAAGCACAACCAGCGGATTTGGCGTTACCGAAGGAGGCTCGTCCGGCTCCCCTATTTTTGACCAGATCGGGCGTATCGTGGGCGATTTGAGCGGGGGCAGTTCTTTTTGCTCAAACCCAAGCGGACAAGACGTATATGGAAAATTTTCATACAGCTGGGATCAAACAGGCACTACCGCAAACAGACGGTTGAAGGATTGGTTAGACAAAACGAACGTTAACCCGACGACACTAAACGGCAAAGAAGTAAGCAGTTGTGCATCGACAGCATTACCGACCGTTGAATTTGTTGCCGATAATACGACTCCCAGTGTCGGACAAACCGTCAATTTGACAAACCAGTCCACCGGCACCGCTTTCGGATATGAATGGTCCATCACGCCCAGTACGCATACATACGTGAACGGGACAAGCGCCTTATCGGAAAACCCTCAAGTGCAATTCAGTTCTACCTTCTCTTATACGGTAAATCTCACTGTGTTCAATTCGTCAGGCTACCAAGTAAAAACCAAGACATCCTATATCAAACCACATAGCGTCGCTTCTATCGGCGAGATAGATTTACAACAACCCGTGTTATTTCCCAATCCTTCGGTAGATGGCAATTTCCAGATTCTATCCGGTGGAAACAAAATGATAGAAAAAGTAAGCATTACCGATTTAAGCGGAAAAATCGTTTATTCGTGGAAAGGAAAGAATGCCCAAATTTCAATCAACGGGTTGGGACTTTCAAAAGGTGTTTATTTAGTAAAAATAGGCATCGGCGAAAATACGAACACGGAAAAACTCATTGTCTATTAAAAAAATAAACACCGCTGTATTTCTAGGTCAACGAGATTAACTTAACGTTATCTTAATATACCGACGGTTCATTACCAATACTTTTGCGCACCTAATTTAATGTCTATGTTCGGTCTGGATCCGACTTCTGCAACGCTCCTCATTTTTTGCCTTTTGCTGGTATGTGCCTTTGAATTCATCAATGGATTCCATGATACGGCCAATGCCGTGGCCACGGTAATCTATACAAATTCACTGAAACCTTGGATGGCTGTCGTGCTTTCCGGAATCCTTAACTCGGCCGGCGTACTCTTGGGAGGAATAGCGGTAGCCATGGGTATCACCAACCTATTACCGGTTGAAGTACTGACCGATGCAAACATCCACCACAACATGGCTCTGATTTTGTCGCTCTTACTCACGGCCATTGCCTGGAATTTAGGAACTTGGTATTTAGGAATTCCTGCATCCAGCTCACATACATTGATCGGCTCCATTTTGGGGGTCGGCCTTGCTTACTCATTCATCGCACCGGACCAATCCATTTCCTATGTAAACTGGAAGAAAGCCAGCGAAATTGGATTATCTCTTTTATTATCCCCATTCCTTGGTTTTTCATTGGCCGTAATGCTCATGTACCTCATGAAGCAGGTAATCAAAAACAAACAGATTTTCAAAGAACCCATCCCCGGTAATAAACCACCGCTTTGGATTCGTGCCATCCTCATCCTTACCTGTTCGGGTGTAAGTTTTGCCCACGGATCAAACGACGGCCAGAAAGGTGTCGGTTTAATGATGTTGATCCTGATTGCCATTGTACCGGGTTATTTTGCGCTGAACCACCAAGTAAACGTAAATGATTACAAGTCTGAAATCACTTCCATTAACTTGACATTGGATAAGGTGGACATTACCCAGCTAGACAAAGCCGACAGCATCCAATATGGTAAAACGCGTGAATTGATATCTGATTTAAACACCAAAATTGCCTCGGTCAATGCTTTTTCCGACTTGAGCAGCGATGAGCAATTCGCGGTCAGAAAAAATATCATCCAGATTGGTAAGGCTTCCAAAAGTTTGTTGGAAAGCGAAGACCTCAACCTCAGTTCGAAAGACAAAAATTCTTTTAAAAAGGATATCGATAAATTGAGTGGCGTTACGCAGTATGCGCCGCTGTGGGTTTTCGGGTTGATCGCTCTTTCATTGGGATTGGGAACCATGATCGGTTGGAAACGTATCGTGAAAACGATCGGAGAAAAAATCGGTAAACAACACCTCACCTATGCACAAGGCGCATCTTCCGAAATCGTGGCTGCCACTACGATCGGCTTATCTACGGCCCTAGGCTTGCCGGTGAGTACCACACAGGTGCTTTCTTCGGGTATCGCGGGTAGCATGGTGGCCAGCAAGGGTATCAAAAACCTGCAAAAGAAAACCATCCGTAACATCTTTATCGCCTGGTTGCTTACGCTTCCTGTAACCATCTTGATGTCAGGCGGATTATTCCTGCTTTTCAGATCCATTTTATAATCCGGTAAACTATATCGGCATCGCTCTAAAATAGAGTACGTACATTTGTGCCGATGAAATGGACTAAATATCTACAAGCCATCAGGCCGGTCAACTTATCGATGACTGTGTTTATCTTGTACTCCGTAGCCTACGGTATTCTCTCGCCGGAAATTGATATAGATATAGCCAAGTTAAACTTTGCCTTATACGTCTTATCCGCCGTTTCGTTGATGGCTTTCGGCTATCTGGTGAATGACTACTATGATGTGCAGACCGACAAAATCAACAAACCGGGAAGGAATATTTTTGAATCAAGAAATCCTTTACGACCAAAGACACTAACTATACTCTTACTTTGCGTCGGATTACTCTTTCCCATTGTTTTTTTTCTGAAGGATTATGGCCAAGCCGGCTTATTGGCCCTCTATCTTTTTGCTGCCACGATATTGTATCTCTACGCCCGTTTTTTGAAGAACTCCGTTTTCATCGGAAATCTATCCATCGCCATACTTTCGGGTTTGGTCGTGAGTATTCCGTACCTCTTTTTCGACAATGAAACGAAAGTCTATAGTCATCAGGCACTGATGGTTTCCATTTATGCCGTGTTCTCATTTTTGGTTACGCTGGTGCGCGAAATTGTAAAGGATGCGGAAGACGTGGAAGGAGACGGAAAAAACAACATTAAAACACTGGCTTCGTATAAGGGCGTTAGCATTTCCCGCCATTTTTCATCCGTATTGATGGTGGTATCACTCGTTGTGATATCGGGAACAGGTATTTATTTTATAAAAAGCGGGGAAATCATCAAAAGCGTTGCGTTTTTTCTTTTGGCAGTCTGCGGATTTTTCCCGTTCTTTAAAATAGTCCGGGCTACGGACAAAAAACATTTTTCGCAAGCATCATCTGCCCTAAAAATATGGATGTTGCTTGGAGTAATTAGCATGTGGATATGAGTAAGAATTGGAAAATAATATTGGGATCCCAATCGCCGAGGAGAAAACAGTTGATGGAAGGATTGGAAATTCCTTTTACCATTAAAACATTGGACACAGACGAGAGTTTCGACGATTCCGTACCCATCCGCGAGGTAGCTATGCATTTGGCCGAACGCAAAATGGAAGCATTGATCGGCCATGCGCAGGACCATGAAATTTATATCACGGCAGATACCACGGTAATCCTGGGAGACCAAATCCTGAACAAACCGGAGGATGAAGCGGATGCGGTACGAATGCTGAACCTGCTTTCGGGCAAAATGCACGAAGTAATCACTGGCGTATGTATGGCTACGGCCGAAAACCAGATTTCGTTTTTTGATGTCACGCGTGTGTATTTCAAAACACTTTCACCGGAAACCATTGAAGATTACGTAAAAAAGCACAAACCGCTGGATAAGGCCGGGGCTTACGGCATACAGGAAAAAATCGGCTACGTAGGAATCGACCACATCGAAGGCTGTTTCTATAACGTGATGGGATTGCCGGTAAGAAAGGTTTACGAGAACCTCGGTATCATGACCAACGACAATTATTAATCTAATTGAAAGTTGAGAATGGAAAAATTGAAAATGTAACTCTCCATTCTCAATTTTCCATTCTTAATTATATAATCATGCGAATAATAGCAACCATCCCGCATCCCAAAATCAAGATTTCGGTATTTCAGATGAACCGGAAATATCTGTTAAAAATGGAAGCCGGGCCTTACGAGCAAACGTATAAAATTTACGAAGAAGAAATTAATTCCATGGAACAGCTACAAGCCATCTGTAACGATGCTTTCATGGATACAGTGATCAAACGTTTTGAGCAAATGCATGCCGACTTTGAAAACTCGTTGAAACAGTTTGCACAATAAACACCTATTTAGTTTCTTTACCATAGATTAGTATGCAAGACGATAATCATGCCTACTAATCCGTATCTAATATCTCATGTCTAAAATCTAATATCTAGTTTTTATGAACGCATACATATACGACGCCATCCGCACACCGCGCGGAAAAGGCAAAAAAGACGGCTCGTTACATGAAGTCCGTCCCGTGAATTTACTCGCCGGATTACTGAAGGAAATCCCAAAAAGATCCGGTATAGATTCCAAACACATTGAAGATGTGATCATGGGCTGCGTGACGCAAGTCCGCGACCAAAGTGGTGATATAGCCATGGCCGCCGTAATGGCCGCCGGCTATCCAGATACGGGAAGCGCCGTGACATTGAACCGTTTCTGCGGTTCGGGACTGGAAGCGGTTAACCAAGCCGCGGCATTAGCCAATTCTGGCCAAGCACAATTTATTATTGCCGGCGGGGTGGAGAGCATGAGCCGCAATGCACTCGGTTCCGACGGTGCATTTACGCTCATCGACCCGCAGATGATTACGGGACACAAACTTATCCCACAAGGCGTTTCCGCTGATTTAATCGCTTCAAAATACGGTTATACGCGCACCGCGTTAGACCAATTTGCTGCTGATTCACACCGCAAAGCCGCGCAGGCTTGGGCTGAAAATCGTTTTGCAAAATCCATCGTTCCCGTGTTGGATAATAACGGACACGTAATTTTGGATAAGGATGAAACTATCCGCTCCGGAACTACGGTAGAGAAATTGGCTGAACTGAAACCAAGTTTTGAGATGCAATCCAAAATGGCCGGTTTTGATGGCATGGCCTTACAGGCTTATCCGGAAATTGAGGAATTGGAATATTTTCACCACGCCGGAAATTCATCCGGGATTGTGGATGGCGCATCCGCAGTTTTGATCGGTAATAAAGCCATCGGCGAACAATTGGGCATTAAACCGAGAGCTAGGATCCGTTCATTCGCCGTGGTGGGAACCGATCCTATCATTATGTTGACGGGCCCCTACCCGGCATCTGTAAAAGCATTAAAAAATGCCGGTATGAGTTTTAGCGATATCGATTTATTTGAAGTAAACGAAGCCTTTGCCGCCGTACCGATGTTGTTCATCGAGGAAGCCAATATTTCAGCCGACAAGGTAAACGTAAACGGAGGTTCCATCGCCATGGGCCATCCATTGGGTGCCACAGGAGGGATACTGATCGGTACCGCATTAGATGAATTGGAACGCACCGGCAAATCTACCGCATTGATCACCTTATGTATCGGCGGTGGAATGGGAATCGCAACAATCATCGAACGAATTTAAAATCAAGACACAAGAGCCAAGCACCCAGATGATTTAGTCTTGATTCTTGGTTCTTGACCCTTGCATCAAATAAAATTATATATAATGTTCACTATTACAAAAGACAGCGACATAGCCATCATTACTTTCGATACCCCAAATTCATCCGTGAATGCATGGGGGTTGGCAGCCACTACGGAGTTCAAACAAGTGGTAGACGAAATCATTGCAGACGATGCCATCAAAGGGGCCGTGATTACATCCGCCAAAAGAGATTGGATCGTAGGTGCCGACCTAAAAGAAATACTGGCATCCGACGACCCGGATGCCGTGATGAAAATGGGAAGGGCACTAACCGATACTTTCCGCAAACTGGAAACCAGCGGTAAAATGTTCGTGGCGGCCATCAATGGAACGGCTTTGGGCGGCGGTTACGAATTGGCCTTGGCTTGCCACAAACGCATCGCATTGAATAATCCGGCTACCCGCATTGGTTTGGTCGAAGTAACCATCGGCTTATTGCCCGGTGCCGGCGGAACACAGCGCTTACCAAGACTCATTGGAATCCAAGCTTCGCTTCCATTAATACTGGAAGGCAAAAAATTAACGGTAGACAAAGCACTTGGCGCCAAAATGGTAGATGCCATCGCACAGACTCCGGAAGAAATGTTGTCCATGGCCAAAGCAGCTATCCGAGAGCAATTTAAGGCCATACAACCTTGGGACGAAAAAGGATTCAAAGTTCCCGGCGGCGGCGTGGATAGTCCAGACAATTCCATGTTTTTTGCTGGATGTTCGGGTAATGTCATCAAAAAGACATTCGGTAATTACCCCGCTCCCATTTATATTATCCGCAGCGTACACGAAGGCTTACAATTACCTTTTGAACGTGCGTTAAACATTGAACAACAATATTTTGAGACTTTGTTGCGCTCCAAGGAATCCAAAAACCTCATCCGTACGTTGTTCGTGAATTTGGGCGAAGCCGGAAAAATCCCAAAAAACTTGGCCGCTATCGAAACCTCCCCCGTTCAAAAAATAGGCATTTTGGGCGCCGGAATGATGGGTGCCGGTATTGCTTACGTAAGTGCCTTGGCCGGTTATGATGTTATTTTGAAAGACCGCGATAAGGAAGCCGCAGAAAAAGGAAAAGATTATTCGCGTAAATTACTGTTTGATACCGTGGCCAAAGGCCGCAGTACGCAAGAAAAAGTGGATGCAGTCCTCGATAAAATAAAACCGACGGGAAATGTATCCGACCTGGAAGGTTGCGATTTGATCATTGAAGCCGTTTTTGAAGACCGCGCACTGAAAGCCAATGTAACCAAAGAAACCGAGGCGGTGATGAACCCGAAAGGCGTATTTGCATCCAACACGTCTACCCTACCGATTTCCGGCCTGTCCGAAGCATCCGTTCGTCCAGATAATTTTATCGGCTTACATTTCTTTTCACCGGTAGATAAAATGCAGCTGGTAGAAATTATCCGTGGCAAAAACACATCGGATTTCGCCGTGAAAGTTTGTTTGGAATATGTACACAAAATCAAGAAAACGCCTATTGTAGTGAATGACGGCCGTGGATTTTTCACGTCCAGAATTTTTACCTCGTATTTATTTGAAGCTTTTGAAATGGTTGCAGAAGGAATTTCTCCGGCCATCATAGAAAACTGCGGAAAAATGACGGGAATGGCAACCGCCCCATTGGCCGTGGCAGATGAAGTCAGCTTGGAATTGGTATATAAAATCATGATGCAGACCGAAAAGGATTTGGGTCAGGAATATACTTCGCCAGGTGCCAAACTCATCAAAAAAATGGTGGGGGAACTGAATCGATTGGGCCGTAAAAACGGCGCCGGGTTTTACGAATATCCCGCAGGTGGCCAAAAACGTTTGTGGAAAGGCTTATCCGAGTTGGTAAAGCCAGCCGCCATACAACCCGATGCAGAAACCGTAAAAGAGCGTTTGTTATACATACAAGCCATTGAAGCGGCCAACGCTTGGCAAGAAGGAATCGTTGAAAAACCGGCAGATGCAGATCTGGGTTCCATCTTCGGTTGGGGATTTGCACCGCATACGGGCGGCGTACTCTCGTACGTTGACCACGTAGGGATGGATAAATTTCTGACACGGGCAGACGAATTTGCCGCCATCCACGGAGAACGTTTCAAAGTGAATGAAAAATTAAAAGCAAGAAATTCCGTATATTAAATTATAGGTATCCTTTAATTTATGTAAGCCTGTTGATATGAAAATCAACAGGCTTTTTTATTTTATAAAATAAATATACAAATTATGTATATCATTCATATATTATTGATTTTCAATCAATAATATAAACGCCCATTATTCTATTAGGATCATTTATCTTGAAGTTTTATGTTATAACAAGTAAATCTTTGATTCTGGAATCCATTTCACGTAGAAATAAATCCCGAACGCTAATAATCAATTTGCCATTAAAATAGTTTAACAATCAAGTACAAAACAAGCTATAACAAGGTAAATATATAGCAAAATAAGGCTATACGTAAAAAAAGGTCTTTTAGATTTAATTAATGTAAATATAATTTTGATAGTATTAATATGACACAATTAACAAATAAAAAACAAGCTAACTTGTTATAATTAATGTACATACATATAATATTAAATCATTAAAATTCAACATATTAACATAAAAAAATATAGAAGAAATGAATTGTAGAAAAAATACTACCTTCTAAATATCATACATTTAAATCACATTAAATACTATACGTTTGTGACTAATTAAAAACAGCCTAAATGTATAAGTCAGTTCTAACGATACTGACCCTAGCCTCCCTCATCTTTTATAACAACGCAGTAGCACAAGAAAAGTATTCGATATTAGAAGAAGCAAACATCAACGACAAAGTATTGCGGACAGGGGTACTGAAAGAGTACAATACATTTTTACTCAACCTGAACGAACTGGAACGCTTATATACAGACGCATCCAATAGTTTACGTTTAACCATCCCCCATTCGGATGGCTCGGAGTTTCATGTGCTAATCTATAAAAAGGATATTTTGGATGGCGCTTTTTTGGTAAATACCGAAAAAGGTCTGGAAAATGACCTAGACTTTGGAATCCACTATAGCGGAAAACTGGAAGATGACACCAATTCACTGGCGGCTTTTAGTTTTTATAAAAACTGTATGTTTGGTTTAATTGCCACGAAAAAAGGTAATTTCAACATTGTTTTTTTACGTGACGAAAAAAATGGCCCATCAAATAATTATGTATTATATAATGACAGGGACTTAACCATTGACAACAATTTCCATTGTAATTCAGAAGAGCTTCCATCCGTAATAGAAAATATAACAAACGTTCCAAAAAATGAAGATGAGGTTTGCAGAACCGTAACCCAATATTTGGAATGTGATTATAGCATGTACAAAGACAATGGGTACAGCGTACAAAATACAGTCAGTTGGACAACGGGCATGTTCAACGTAATGTCCAGCATTTACACGAGAGAGCAGGTAGACATTAAAATATCCGAGATTTTTGTGTGGACCTCTAACGACAACTATCCGGTGAGTTCGGCCAATGATGCACTCAAGGCTTTTGGCAATTTAAGGAAAGATGATTTCAAGGGTAATATTGCGCACCTGCTTTCCACCAGACCAGAAAATAATGGCGGCATTGGCTGGGTAAATGTACTTTGCAAAAAATACATTCCCCAATTGTCTTACGGGCGCTTTGCCTACAGCAATATCGACGATTCGTATTCCAATCTACCGTTATGGTCCTGGACGATCAATGCCATCACACACGAAACGGGACATAACTTGGGTAGCCGCCATACACACTGGTGCGGTTGGGAATTATCTCCCGGTAATTTTGGCCCTATTGACCACTGTTTTGTTTCCGAGCCCAACAATGGCACCCAATGCTATACCGGCCCGATACAGCCCATTACGGGAACCATCATGAGTTATTGCCATGTTTCCGGAAATGTAAACTTAAACGCCGGGCTTGGCATATTACCGGGAAATATTATACGCAGTACAATTGCCAAGGCTACATGCTTAGGCCCTTCAGTAGCTTCTGTTTCCGGGGCGGTAAAATATTGCGTGGGAGATAACATCAGCCTGACGGCTTCCTATTCCGGTGGCCAAGTATCGTGGACAGGACCGCAGAACTATTCCTCAGCATCCCATAGCATATCCATTTCCAATGCCACAAGGGAAAGGGCCGGTTTGTATACGGTGAAAGTAATTGGGCCATCCTGCACAGCAATTAAAAGCATACAGGTAGATATTTCAGAAAAGCCACCCGCACCGATGATCGAGGAAAAACAAAGCAGTGTGTTAACCTGCCTGCCGCCATTACCGGAATATGACTACCAATGGTATAATGAGGGTGGAACAAAACTGGCTTCGGGTTCATCGTTTACACCGCCCACATCGGGCGGTTATTATGTTGTGGCGCTAAACAATGGCTGTCGATCAGAACCGTCTCCGCTATTCAACACATTAAATTTAATGTCGATCCATAACGGAGAACTTGAATTAAAAAACACCATATGGCCAAACCCTGCCGCGGAATATCTTTCGGTGAGTTATAAATCTAATGTATATAACAATGTCATGGCCACGGTGTATGACATGAATGGTAAGATGATATTGCAGCATACCGGAAATAGTAATCCCATACAAATCAATATCAATCCATTGAGTAATGGAATGTATCTGTTGGAATTAAATATAGACGGCAAAACAAGCCATGCTAAATTTCTGGTCAGGAAATAAACGAATTCTGAATTATCAAAAATAATTCAAATCTATCACACTTTTCAACGCCTGGATCTGGCGGAGAAGCGGCTTAAGGCTCTCAAATTTGTATCCCAGCACAGGTGCCGTATGGTTGGATTCCAGTTCTATGGTAGCCGGTTCGTTTACTTCGCGGTATTCTCCGAACAAATCGGAATATCGTTTAAATTCTTTCAGTAATTTATTATAATCTGTCCAAAGAAATTTCACTTCGTTGGCACTTACACCGCCCGTTAAATTTTCTGTGGGTTGTTGGCTTTTTTGTACCAATACTTCCAACGTGTCTAACTTTCTCTTTAACTCTTCAATGTCCATAAATGCTGTATTGGCGTTTACGAAGATACGATAATAAACGTTATTGACTTTGTTTTATAACCAGTTTTAATAAGTGGTATTTATGGTGTCTTAGAATTGTCCGGCACTTTTTGAGACCTGAAATACAAATACTTAAGACATAAAATCTTGATTAACTGTAGGGCACATTTTACAATACAGATTCACTGCCTTACATTCGGTAAAATTTTAGTTGATGAGAAAATCGGTTTACTTACTGATACTGTTATCCATATTTCAGATTAATGGACTTTTTGCACAGCCATCATACCAATTATTGGACGAAAGTTCCTTTGACGAAGCGGTATTAAACTCAAACGTGCTAAAGGCGCACAAAAAATTCATCCTCAATACGGATGAATTAAAACGTTTGGCTTCCGAAGCTCCAGGGAATTTATCTTTATCGATACCGGGATTGGGCAACTCCACCTTTGAAATATCGATGTTCAAGAAAAATATCCTGTCCAACAAATTTTCTGTACAAACCTCCAGTGGAACCACACCAAATTTGGATTTGGGCATACATTATAGCGGGAAATTAGCCAACGACCCCAATTCTCTCGTGGCTTTTAGCTTTTATAACAACTGTCTGCTGGGCATGATTGCCACCAATGCCGGAAATTTCAACCTTGTTTTCTTCCCGGATGAAAACAAGAACCCATCCAAGCGATATGTGCTATACAATGACAGGGACCTGACTATACCTAATACATTTTCATGTGCTACCGGAGAATTGCCTACCGTCGCTAAAAAACAGGATCTCGACCCAAATCAAGAGAAAGCCGCTGGAATCTGCCAAGTAGTGACCCAGTACTTAGAGTGCGACTATCGTATGTTTCTGGATAACGGAAGTAGTGTACAAAATACCGTAACCTGGACTACGGGCATGTTTAACGTAATGAGCGCCCTGTACAGCAACGAGCAAATCAATTTACAGATTTCGGAAATTTTCGTGTGGGACAGTGCCGACAGTTACCCTTCCGCCACTTCATTCGAAGCGCTGTATGCCTTTGGCGAAGCGCGCCAAGATAATTTCAACGGAGATTTGGCCCATCTACTCTCCACAAAAAATGAGGGTAATGGCGGCGTGGCTTGGTTAGATGTCTTATGCCAAGAATTTTGGTGGGATAACGCTTACGGACGTTTTGCTTACAGCAATATCGATAAAACCTACCAGAACTTACCTTTGTGGTCATGGACGATCAACGTAATTACACACGAGACAGGACATAATTTAGGAAGCCCGCATACGCACTCATGCAGCTGGGAATTATCTCCCGGAAATTTCGGGGCGATAGATTACTGCCACCCTACCGAAGAATATGAAGGAAACCAATGTTATAATGGCCCCGTGGTTGGCATCACGGGAACCATCATGAGTTATTGCCACCTCTCGGGCAACGTAAATTTCAATTTAGGATTCGGCCCATTGCCAGGAAATTTGATCCGTGAAAGGGTTTCATCCGCGTTCTGCATCAATAGCACACCAGGGCCCGAGAAGCCGATCATATCCGGTATCAGACAATATTGCACGGGCGAAAACATCGTGTTGAATGCCACAAGCTCCGGTGGTACATTTGCATGGAGCGGACCAAACGGCTTTACGTCGCCATCCACGAATATCAACATTCCCAATGCGTCACCAACCAATTCGGGCCTGTATATGGCAACGGCCACCAATTCCAATTGTTCGGTATCCGAATTTGTGTCGATACAGGTGACAAACAAACCATCGACTCCCAACATTATTAAAACGGCAAACATATTGCGCTGTGTGCCCAGTTCTGTTGGATACCACTATCAATGGTATGCTGCCGACGGAACTCCTGTGGGAACCGATTCATCCAGGTTTGTACCTAGCGGACCCGGCCAATTTTATGTTGTTATATCAAACAATGGCTGCATCTCCGATCAATCGACAGTATTTAATTTCAATTATAATGCTTCTGTAGATGAAAATGAAACATCGACGCCATTGAATATTTGGCCGAACCCGGCATCCGGACAGGTATTTATATCGTATGAAAAGTTCCAGAACAATCCGGTAAATATTTCTGTCATAGACCTAAGCGGACGGATCGTTATTCAACAAAAAAATATAGTCAACAACACCATTTCGTTAGATGTGAGGCACCTGAGCAACAGCGTTTATGTAATTGAAATAAATACAGGTGGACACAAGGAAAGGGCTAAGTTTATGGTAAATAACTAGCCCGTTAAAAACGACACTTCCATTTCCTATTAAATACTATAAAAAGAAAGCCGACAAATTATTGTCGGCTTTCCTTTTAATGCCCTACGCCATATCTATAACGAGCCCTCGTATTAGCGTCAAGAAAATTATATTGCTGATAATAATCGATACAATCGTAATAACTTTGGATTAATTCTTTTAATTCCTCTACAGACTGGACTTTATTTATTTGCCCATTCAAATACTCAAAGCAACCAAAATTGGTGTATGTTCTCCAATAATGGTAATAACCTACACAACCATTGCAGCGGTGGTTAGATAAATAACCGGTGTTTAAACCCGTGAGGGAACATGTGTAGTTAAATTGGCTCTTGTTATAATCGCAATTTTGTAATTGTTGGTTACTTTTAAAAAATGGGTTCATAAAAGCCTGTTCGTTTCCTGACATGGAATTCCCACCTCCATATGACGGGGGATTTGCCTGTACACTAGGCACACTCGTTTTACTGTCAAACCCCAATTTCCTAAAATCATTATCCAAAGTCCTGCCGTTAACCACCAAAGGCTGGGTCTCAAAAACCAACATGGCTGTTTCTAACCGAGGTAAATCAAGTGCCCTAGACATCAACGGAATCCGTTCTTTCGTTTGGAATGCGACGGCAGAATGATCATGGTTTACATAAGCTGCCTGAACACTGCGGGAAGGTTGAAACTCCCTACTGTATGATACGTTTGAATTATTTATTCCCGTGTGATAATTTGAATTATTTATTCCCGTTTGATAATTTGAATTGTCCCCTCGACTTTCAGACTCCATCATACGTGTGGATATTTGTGCCGATGACGATGACGCAGAACCGGCCTGGGAGGACGATGAGGAGGAAACCATCCTATTGTCCTGAACCTGGGATGACGTAGTGGTCATTCGGGTTTGGGAATAGACGCCCCCTGTAAGCAAGCTAAAAAAAACGATGACAGAAAATTTAATCATAAATGAAACTTATTTGAGGTTTTATAAACTCGAAACCGAAATAAAATCATCCTGGATATACAAAAAATTGCCTACGGTAGTTAATCACTTGTAATAGAACAACTATCGCGCCATAAATACTTTGATTTCAAAATTTAACTTTTTTGGTATTTCTATGATGAAATAGACTGACGGACGAAAGTATTTTTCTATGGGAATCAAGGATTACCCTTCCGTTTCACTATAACCGAAGAAGGTAAACTTTACCCTTCCATATTTTCGGTCTTCCAAATATTGCGGATGTGCTTCAAATGAATGGAGGTCTTCATGTTCCAAGACCAAAATACCGTCCTTTTTTAATAGGTTGTTGGCGAAAACGGCATCTGGAATTTCCTGCAGATTCTCTTTGCCGAATGGAGGATCGCAAAATACGATATCGAAAGTGGTACCGGCCCGTGTGATGTAATTCATGGCATCAAAACGGAACGGCTTAATCTGCGGCGTATTAAATTCTTCCGCCTTTTTTTTGATAAAACGTATAGCATTCACGTCAGAATCCACGCAAGTGACTTCCGCCGCACCGCGCGATGCAAACTCAAAACTCACCGTGCCGCTTCCCGTAAATAGGTCCAACACTTTGGCGCCTTGTATTTCCTTGCGGTTAAATAGTAGGTTGAATAGGCCCTCCCGGGCGAAATCGGTTGTCGGACGTCCCGTAAATTCTTTGGGTGGATCAATTTTCCGGCCCTTTAAAGTACCACTGATAATACGCATAGCGGCAAAGATACATTATTAAGCGTGAAGGTATTTGGCCAAAGCCCAAACCCAATCCAATCCACGGTTATTTTTCCGACCTTTGCGGCCAATTATGGCTATTTCTTCAAAAAAAATAAATACGGCACTCCTTGTCCTGGCCATCTGTCTATTGGCAGGTAGCTTCGCATATCGGCAATGGAATGATTACCAAGCATCCAAAATAGGTGTGGAAATAGGTGCCTTGGCACCGGACTTTGAACTTCCGGATACGGCAGGGAACCTGGTCAAACTTTCATCGCTGCGCGGAAATTACGTATTGATAGATTTTTGGGCCGCTTGGTGTCGTCCGTGCCGCCAGGAAAATCCGAACCTGATGCATGCCTATGAGAAATTTTCGCCAAAGAAGATGAGGGGCGGCGCCGGATTTAAAATATTGAGCGTCTCTGCCGATGAAAGTCAAGGCGCGTGGATCAATGCCATCAAACAAGATATGCTGAAAGGCCCCATCCACGTCAGCGATTTACGTGGTTGGGCTTCGCCGGTTTTCGGCTTGTACGGAATCAAATCCATCCCCAATAACTTATTGCTGGATCCAGAAGGACGTGTGCTGGCTTTTAAATTACGGGGCACCGACCTGCACGAAGAACTGGAAAAACATGTGGAGACAGCCCACTAACCGTCCACACAGACTGTCAATTTGACAAGCCAAAATCGATTGGTATAAAAATGGAGAAACAGTGTATCGTAGCGATTTACCCACTTAGATTTTATTAAGTAGAATTACATATCATGAGCGAGATAAACGATAAAGAAGAATTATTGAACGAAGAACACCCCCTTTCCAACGAAACAGAAAATACGGCGGAAGAGGTGACTGATGCGGCAGAGGTAAAAACTGCCGACCACTTCGAACAAAAATACAAGGACACATACGACCAATTTGTGCGCCTGTTTGCAGAATTCGATAACTACAAAAAGCGTGTGGCCAAGGAGCGCCAGGAACTCGCCAAAACGGCAGGTTCGGATATCGTTTCTGCCATCTTGCCGGCGATCGATGATTTTAACCGTGCGGCCAAATTTTTCGAAAACTCTACAGACATCCAATCATTGAAAGAAGGCGTTGACCTGATCCATAAAAAATTATGGAAAGCATTGGCGGATAAAGGACTGGAAGAAGTATCTCCCGTTGCCGGCGATACATTTGATGCCGACATCCACGAAGCCATTACGCAAATTCCGGCCCCAGACGAGAGCCTGAAAGGGAAAATCATCGATACGGCCGAAAAAGGTTTCTCACTCAACGGTAAAATCATTCGCTATCCGAAAGTGATAGTAGGCGCATAAGCCCAATAACAAGAACATGGCAAAGAGAGATTATTACGATATTTTGGATGTGACGAAAGGCGCCACAGCCGATGATATTAAGAAGGCTTACCGTAAAAAAGCGATCCAGTACCATCCCGATAAAAACCCGGGAGACAAAACCGCCGAAGATAAATTTAAGGAAGCGGCCGAGGCATACGAAATATTGAGCGATGCCGACAAAAAAGCGCGTTACGACCGTTTCGGACATGCCGGAATGAGCGGAGCAGGCGGCGGCGGTGGCCAATACAGCGGCAACATGGATGATATCTTTGACCAGTTCGGAGATATTTTTGGCGAAGCTTTCGGTTTCGGCGGAGGCGGACGGAGAGGCGGAGGCCAACAACGTGCCGTTCATCGCGGCACCAACATCCGCATCAAGGTAAAATTGACGTTGGAAGAAATTGCAGCGGGCGTCACCAAAAAAATCAAGGTAAACAAATACATCTCTTGCGATACCTGTAACGGTTCTGGTGCCAAAAACGGTCACTTCAAAACCTGTACAACCTGTAACGGAAATGGCCGCGTAACCCGCGTTCAGGATACTTTCCTTGGCCGTATGCAAACACAGCAAACCTGCCCATCGTGCGGTGGCGAGGGCCGTACCATTACCGATAAGTGTACCAAATGCTTTGGCGACGGCGTGGTACGTAGCGAAGAAGTAATCGAGATTAAAATACCGGCCGGCGTAGCCGAAGGCATGCAACTGAGCGTGCAAGGCAAAGGAAACGCAGGCCCAAGAAACGGCGTGGCGGGCGATTTGCTGGTGGTGATTGAAGAACAGGAGCACGACCATTTCGTGCGCGATGGCGAAAATTTATATTATAACCTGAACATAAACATCGCCGATGCAGCCTTGGGTGCCGAATTAGAAGTACCCACCATCAACGGTAAGGCCAAAATAAAGGTAGCCGCCGGCACACAATCAGGCAAGGTCCTGAAGCTGAAAGGAAAAGGGTTACCATCCGTACAAGGATACCAAACCGGCGACTTGCTGGTGACCATTTATGTGTGGACGCCACAAAATCTATCCAAAGAAGAAAAACAATTGATGGAAAAACTGAAAAGCATGCCAAGTTTCAGTCCTGGCGAGGGTGAACAAGGCAAAGGTTTTTTTAGTCGGATGAAGGATATTTTTGAATAAGTATAAGTCGATGATTTGGTGCGATACGCCGATAAGCTTTAGGCACTTTCGTTTTTACCGTTACTTTTATCCTAAACTTTAGCGATTTGCATTTATTCAGGGCAGAAAACATCGTAAAACGATTCGGGAAATACGTCGCGCTCAACGATGTTTCCGTTGAAATACCGCGTGGGGTGATATTTGGTTTGTTGGGGCCCAACGGTGCCGGGAAAACCACGCTCATCCGCATCATGAACCGCATCATTGCGCCCGATAGCGGCCAATGTTACTTCAACGATGTTCCGCTTACGGATGCACATACCGAGAAAATAGGGTACATGCCCGAGGAGCGGGGCCTATATAAAAAGATGGGCGTCTCTGAACACATCATCTATTTGGCCCGCCTGAAAGGCATGACCGCCCACGACGCAAAAAAAGCGCTGAATGAATGGCTAGATGCTTTTGAGATGCAGGCCTGGAAAAATAAGCGCGTGGAAGAACTGTCCAAAGGTATGCAGCAGAAAGTGCAGTTTGTGGCTACGGTGATTCACAACCCGCCCTTCTTGATTTTGGACGAACCCTTTAGCGGTTTTGACCCCGTGAATGCCGATCTGGTAAAAAACAAAATCCTCGACCTCAAAACCAAAGGCACCACCATCATACTTTCCACACACAGCATGGCCTCCGTGGAAGAACTGTGTGACGATATTGCCATGATCCACCAAGGAGAATGTGTATTGAAAGGAAGCGTAAAAAATATCCGCGAGCAGTTTAAGACCGGCGAATATGAGATTATGTTCGGTGGAAATATGGTAACGTTTACTTCGGCACTCTGGGCCGGCGGAACGATTATACAACAACACAACCTGGGCGTGGATTTGTGGAAGGTACGAATCAAACTTAGCCCGAATGCCAACATCAACGGTATTTTAAGCGGGTTGATCCAAAAGGTTGAAATCAAAAGCCTGCAAGAATATTTGCCGGGCATGCACGAAATTTTTGTTAACCACGTAAAAGGGAACGAAATGTCCGTTTCCGCCGGATATACAGAATGAACAAGATACTGCTCATCATACGCCGCGAATATTGGACACGCGTACGCAAACGTTCGTTTTTGGTCATGACCCTATTGGGGCCTATTTTGGCCGCCGGTTTATATGGCCTGTTTATCTTGGTGGCCCTTTCGGAAGAAACGCCGAGTGTACGCATCGGAATTTGCGACCAAAGCGAAATTTTCATCGGCGACGAGATTCCGCTGCAAAACAGGAACGGTAAAATATCGTACCCCGAGGCCCCAAAAATAGTGGATGACGCCAAAGACAGCATGCGCGCCGGAAAATACGACGCCATCCTCTTTATTCCACGCGACCCCATCAACAGTTATGGCGGAAGTTTCGTTTTATATTATGTAAACCGGGTTCCACTTTCCGTCATTAAACATACCGAAGACCTGACGAGCCGTTTATTGGAAAACTATAAACTGAAAATGAACAACATCAGCCGCGATGAGTTCGATATGGTACGCACCCGGATTTCGTTCAGCCAATCGGAAGTTAGCGAGAACAAAAACGAAGCGGATAAAAGAACAAGCCACGCCCAAGATATCATTGCCTTCATCAACAGCTTTTTGGTATATATACTGATATTGGTATATGGCATGCAGGTATTGCGTGGCGTGATGGAAGAGAAACAAAGCCGTATCGTAGAAGTGATCATTTCCAGCGTGAAGCCCATCCAACTGATGATGGGTAAAATATTGGGGATAGCCGCCGTAGGCTTGACGCAGTTTGCCATCTGGATTACGTTTTCCGGTATCTGCTTTGTGGCGGTCTCCTACTTCGTATTGGGGTTTTCAGATCCGCAGCAAATCCAGGAACAATTACAATCCATGGGGCAGATGCCTGCCAACGATGGCATGAGCTCGATGATGAATGCCGATACGCTCAGCGACATACTTAACATGAACTTATGGGTGGTATTACCCATCATCACGTTTTTCTTTTTGGGCGGGTACCTACTCTACTCCTCTATGTTTGCTGCCGTGGGCGCTTTGGTAGACACCGATTCGGATACACAACAATTTATGTTGCCTGTTACCCTCCCCTTGATATTTTCCATCGCCTTGGCACAATTGGCACTCAAAAACCCGGATGGCGACCTGGCTATTTTCTTGTCCATATTTCCATTGACGAGCCCTATCGTTTTCCCCGTGAGGGCCGCGTTTTCGTTTGATATATGGCATCTATTACTCTCTATGGCGGTGCTTATCGTCAGCATTGTTTTTACGGCATGGTTTGCCGGACGCATCTACCGAATCGGGATTTTGATGTACGGAAAACAGATTACGTGGAGAGAAGTGTTTAAATGGATGTTCTTCAAGCAGTAAGATAGATTTTTATTTTTTTCCATACTTTTTTGTCTCATATAGTTGCATGTCTCCAACTTTAACTATATTTAACCTAAATTTCCATTCAACTCACCGAATTATCTAGTAATCACCCCCTCTGCATCGAGACTTAATTATACCCGTAAATATGGTAAACGGAAAAATTATTCTTGGATCGCTCTCTATCATTGCCGCATCTGTGTTATTTTTTGACGTGTTGGGCCAGTTATTGTCAAACGTGGAAGATTTGATGCCTATCCCCATCGTGGGAGTGATCCTGTTTGGGATTTTAGGCATCACCACCGTCCGCAGCGGGCTCCAAAAAAAGCGAAAAACCTCCTAGAGGATTCATTTTAGTGCCGATGGATAGCTTATCCATCCATACATAAGGCAATTTATTTAAAATAAAATCGAACGATGTAGGCACTCATTTGCGTGAAGTGCGTAAACTTGCACCCAACAAAACGGGCGTATGTTTACCGAAGGAAGAATTTATTTTACGATTGCATTTATTGTCGTATTCATTATCGTACTCATCTTCGCTTATCGCGGAGACAGCAAAGTACACAAGGTTTTCTTTAGCAAACCTTATGTGGTGCTGATTGTCGTCATTTCGTTTGTGGTGTTGTTTGTGTTGGCCAAGCGCTATCTGCTGGGACTATCCTGAAGTTAGAAATCTATCTTCAACAACAGCGCTTTTATTTCTGCGGTAATCATGGCGGTGGCTCCCCAAATGATGTGATTACCGAAAATATAACAGGGATAATCCTCCAAGGTTCCGTAAGCCGTATTGAAATTGGCCGTCGAAACCGACTCTTTGGACAACAGATCCGACACCGGAATTTGCCATATATATTCCACTTCGCGGACATCGGGCGTAAAAGCCAAAGTATCCTTAGCCATGGCTAAGAAAGGATGCACCAAAAAATTGCTGGGTGGGATATACACGGGCGTCAACTCCCCGATCAGTTCATATTCATTTTCGCTGACGCCAATTTCTTCGATGGTTTCCCGTTTGGCGGTGAACAGAATGTTTTCATCCTCCAGATCAGCCTTGCCTCCGGGAAATGCCATTTGGCCTCCATGTGTTCCATCATAATCCGGACGTTTAATGTAAATGAGTGACCAAGTTCCACCAGGCAATGGATTCAATAATGCCATCACCGCACCATGCCGGGGTTCCGTCTGGCTCATGAGCACTGCCCGGTCGGCCGGGAATCTACCGGGCGGCGTCATTTCCTCCTGTGCGGGAAAACCCGGCAAACCCAAGGCTATGGTTTCCGATATGCGACGAAAAATATCGTTCATCGGTTACGGTACGCGGGTAATCTTGGCCCCCAAGGCATTTAAACGTTCGTCGATACGCTCATAACCGCGATCTATTTGGTCGATATTGTTGATGGTGCTTTTTCCTTCGGCACTCATGGCGGCAATCAACAACGATACACCCGCACGGATATCCGGTGAGCTCATGGTGATTCCGCGTAGTGCATGCTTCCTATCCAAACCGATGACCGACGCGCGGTGCGGGTCGCAAAGGATGATCTGCGCACCCATATCGATCAGTTTATCGACGAAGAACAGGCGGCTCTCAAACATTTTTTGGTGAATGAGTACCGTGCCTTTGGCCTGTGTGGCCACCACCAGAAGGATACTCATCAAATCCGGCGTAAAGCCAGGCCAAGGCGCGTCGTACACCGTCAGGATGGAACCGTCTATGAATGAATCGATCGTATAATTTTTCTGGTGCGGCACCACGATATCATCCCCGTTTCTTACGGTAATGATTCCCATCCGGTTGAATACCTTCGGGATGATCCCCAAATTCTCGTAGCTCACGTTTTTGATGGTGATTTCGCTCTGCGTCATCGCCGCCAAGCCGATGAACGAACCGATTTCGATCATATCCGGCAGGATCCGGTGCGTACATCCGCCCAAAGCATCCACACCTTCTATAGTCAGCATGTTTGATCCGACGCCGGTAATTTTGGCGCCCATACTGTTCAACATCTTGCAGAGTTGTTGCAGATACGGCTCACAAGCCGCATTATATATAACAGATTTGCCCTTCGCCAATACGGCCGCCATCAACACGTTGGCCGTTCCGGTAACGGAAATTTCGTCCATGTGGATGTATGCACCGTTCAAGCTTTTGGCCGATACGGTGAACGACTCCGAATTGTCGTCATATTCAAACGTGGCGCCCAGATCCTTAAAGCCCAAAAAGTGTGCG